>Cebus_capucinus_imitator_PRJNA485217_SSR047__coassemble_1104_pt1 | contig 26919 bp, 24 predicted proteins | sample Cebus_capucinus_imitator_PRJNA485217_SSR047__metabat2_high_PE_004 | metagenome-assembled genome bin Cebus_capucinus_imitator_PRJNA485217_SSR047
TACAGGAACGGGATCTGGCGCTCAAGACAGAAGTGCAGCAGCTCTTTTGAGGTCGTAGTCGTCACCATCGCACCGGCCGACGCCGCCGCGCACCTACGCAACGGTCTGGCGATGGGTGCCAACCGCGCCATTCACGTAGTCGTCGACACGCCGATCCAACCGCTAACCGCCGCCCGCACCCTGCTTAAACTGGTCGAGAAGGAGCAGCCGCAACTGGTCATCCTCGGCAAGCAGGCGATCGATGACGACGCTAACCAGACCGGTCAGATGCTGGCCACACTGTGGGGACGCCCCCAAGCGACCTTCGCCAGCAAGCTCGACATCACTGGCGAAACCGCCACGGTCGTTCGCGAAGTCGATGCAGGTCTGGAGACGCTGGAAGTGGACCTGCCAGCAGTGGTGACCACCGATTTACGCCTGAACGAGCCGCGCTTCATCAAGCTGCCAGACATCATGAAGGCCAAGAGCAAGCCGCTGGAGACGATCGCATTCGCGAACCTGGGTGTGGACGCCAACGACAGCCTGAAGACCACCCAGTACGCCCCCCCCGCTAAACGCAGCCGTGGCGTGATGGTTAAAGACGCCGCCGAGCTGGTCGCTGCGCTCAAGGGCAAAGGACTTTTGTGATCGCCCTGATCGACCGCCCGGCGCTCCCTGACCAGGTTGCACCGATGCGAAAACTTCAGCGCTCCCCATTTGAAGGACGTTCCGATGTCTAAGATCCTCGTAATCGCCGAACACCTCAACGGCGTGCTCAACGCCGCCACCGCCAAGACCGTCAGCGCGGCACAGGCCATCGCTGACGCTACCATTGATGTGCTCGTCCTGGCCGCCGATCCGACCGCCGTCGCTGGCGCAGCCGCCCAGATCACCGGCGTCGCTCAGGTCCTGACCGTGGCCAACCCCGCCAACGATCCTGCCATCGCCCAAGTGCTGGCACCGCAAATCGCCGAACTCGCCGGCAGCGGTGGCTACAGCCACGTGTTCGGCCCCTCGACCACCTTCGGCAAAGACCTCATGCCGGTGGTGGCTGCCCTGTTGGGCGTCAACCAGGTCTCTGACCTGATGGCGATCGAAGGTGCTTACACCTTCACGCGGCCGATCTACGCCGGCAACGCCATCATCACCGTCGAAGCGCCCGCCGACCAGATCGTTGTGGCCACAGTACGTACCGCGTCTTGGCCGGAAGCGAACAAGGGCGGCAATGCCGCCATTGAAGCGGCCAGCGTCTCAGCTGCGCTTCCCGCCCACACCCGCTTCGTCAAACTGGCCGCAGGCAAGTCTGATCGACCGGACCTGCAAAGCGCCAAACGTGTGGTCTCCGGCGGCCGTGGTGTCGGTTCGGAGGAAAACTTCAAAATCATCTACCAGCTGGCCGACAAACTCGGTGCCGCGGTGGGCGCCTCGCGTGCGGCGGTTGATGCCGGCTATGTCCCCAACGAGTTGCAGGTGGGCCAGACCGGTAAGATCATCGCTCCGGAGTTGTACGTAGCGGTCGGCATTTCCGGCGCAATCCAGCACCTGACCGGTATCAAGGACGCCGGCACCATCGTGGCCATCAACAAAGACGCCGAGGCGCCAATCTTCGAGGTCGCCGACATCGGCCTGGTGGGCGATCTGTTCAAGCTGCTGCCGGAGTTGGAAGCGGCCCTATAACGCCGCAATCGATTGGTCCCCCCGGCCTGGACAGCGCCGGGGGCAACCCCTCCGTCTTTAGCCAATGCGCCAAGTGGGGGATGAACGCACGGTAGAAGATCTACCAGCGAGCGGCTAAGAGATAGGCCTACTCGAGGCAGTACCGTGTTCTTCGACGTACAACGGATCGAGCTTCGCGAGGATGCGGTGGCGCGCAATCAGGCGATCTACACGGTGCGGGGTGTGCGTGCCCGACCGCATGCGATGACATCCAAGGCGATGGATCGAGCATAAACACTAAAAGCAACACGTTGCAGATAAAGGTCTTCACTGATGTGAAGACATGAACCCGTTCGCGATCCTCTACGCCGATCAGTTCACCCGGATCATCCCGTAGCATGAGAACAGACTTTCACGCCTCCGCTGGCCAGCTTTGCGCAGGCGTTACCTGCCTCAGCGGAAAGTCTTTCACAGGGCCCTAAACACAGAGATTCGAGCGATTCCTCCGTAGGGGGTATTGCACTTGGAATGTGAAACGCCCCCTTCTCACCTCACTGACTGCGCATAGCACCCGGAGATACACCTACTTTTTACATCCCGCCACAGTATGTAAGTCCTGAAATCTCATGAGTGACTACTAAGACACATTATTTGCGTATAACCGGTACGTCCTTGGGCACCAAAGTATCCATACACATCTCAGCGCAACGCCTTAAACAAATCCTCACGTAAATCCGCCACGTCCTCTACCCCCACACTCAACCGGACCAGCGCGTCGCTGATGCCGAGCACCTGCCGCCGCTCCACCGGGACCGAGGCATGCGTCATTACTGCCGGGTGGTTGACTAGGCTTTCCACACCGCCGAGCGATTCGGCCAGGGTAAACAGTTCGGTGCGCTCGCAAAGCCGCCGAGCCGCCTCGAAACCGCCCTTGAGCACGATCGAGACAATGCCACCGAAACCGCGCATCTGCCGTGCCGCCAGGCCATGCTGGGGATGGGACGGCAGACCTGGATAGATTACTTTTTCTACCTGCGGTTGCTGTTCCAACCACTGCGCGAGCGCCAGCGCGTTGTCGCAGTGCGCGCGCATGCGCAACGGCAAGGTCTTCAGCCCGCGCAAGGCTAGAAAACTGTCGAACGGCCCCTGCACGCCACCGACCGAGTTCTGCAGGAACGCCATACGCTCTGCCAAATCAGAATCGGCACCGACCACGGCAATACCACCGACCATGTCGGAGTGACCGTTGAGATACTTAGTCGCCGAATGCACGACTAGATCGGCACCCAGTTCCAGTGGACGCTGTAGCATCGGCGAAGCAAAGGTATTGTCGACCACCACAATCAACCGGTGCTTGCGCGCAATCGCCGACACCGCAGCGATATCCACGATTTTCAGCATCGGATTGGTCGGGGTCTCGATCCAGACCATCCGCGTCTTCGGCGTTATTGCCGCCTCAAAGGCAGCCAGATCGGTGAGGTCCACGAAACCGAAGTCCAGCCCAGCACTGCGCCGCCGCACACGCTCGAACAGGCGATAACTGCCACCGTAAAGATCGTCCATTGCGATCACGTGATCGCCACTGTCCAGCAGTTCGATTACGGTCGAAGTGGCAGCCATACCCGAGGCGAATGCAAACCCACGGCTACCGCCTTCCAGCGCGGCGACACAGCGCTCGTAGGCAAAGCGGGTGGGATTGTGGGTACGCGAGTATTCAAATCCCTGATGCTCGCCCGGACTGGACTGTGCGTAGGTCGAGGTCGCATAGATCGGTGGCATCACCGCACCGGTACTCGGATCGGGTGACTGACCGCCATGGATCGCCAAGGTGGCCAGCGCCAGCGCGCGCTCGCCCTGCTGGCCGCTTCGGTTGCTGTCTGACATAGGGGGCTCCCCGCAAAAGTAACGCATTGTATCAAGCCTCACTGAACTGCCTGTGCCGAGCCGAGCGTCCGCGATCGGTGTGGCCCGGCGTTTCCGCCCACATCACTGGACGCGGCGACGCAGGTAATTGAGCAAATCGATACGGGTGATGAGCCCCAGGAACTGCTTGCCGTCCATCACAATTGCCACCTGACCACGGTCGAACACCGGCAGCAATGCCTCAATCGGCGATTTGACATCAAGCCGGTCTAGCTTGCTAACCATTGCAGTTGAAACCGGGTCGCGGAATCGCGACTCATCGCCGTAGACATGCAATAGCACGTCACTCTCATCGACAATGCCGGCCAGCTCGCCACCGTCGATCACCGGTAACTGCGAAACGTCGTACAGTTTCATGCGCTGATAGGCGGTGGTCAGCAGGTCGTTAGGTCCAACCACGACCGTGTCACGCTGGCTGTAGGGGCGCAAAATCAAGTCGCGAAGGTCACCGTACTGGGGACGCTGCAGGAAGCCGTTGTCCAGCATCCAGTAGTCGTTATACATCTTCGACAGGTACTTGTTGCCAGTGTCGCAGACCAGCACCAGCACTCGCTTGGGCACGGTCTGCTCGCGGCAGTATTTCAGCGCAGCCGCCAGCAACGTGCCGGTGGACGAACCGCCGAGGATGCCCTCCTTGGCCAGCAGCTCGCGCGCGGTATGGAAGCTTTCGGCATCACTGATCGCATAGGCCTTGCCGACCCGACTGAAGTCCGAAATCGGCGGCAGGAAGTCCTCGCCAATGCCTTCCACCAGCCAGCTGCCGGACTTTTCGTTTAACCGGCCCTCGTTGATGTACTCCGCCAGGATCGAACCGACCGGATCGGCGAGTACCAGCTCGGTCTCCGGCGACGCAACCGCAAACGCACGCGACAGCCCCGTCATCGTGCCGGAGCTACCACAACCAAATACGATGGCATCGAGCCGGCCATCCATCTGCCGCAGGATCTCTGGGCCAGTGCCGAACTCGTGCGCGGCCGGATTGTCCGGATTGCCAAACTGGTTGATGAAGTACGCCCCGGGCGTATCCGCAGCGATCTTGGCGGCCAAGTCCTGGTAATACTCCGGGTGACCCTTGGCCACGTCCGAACGGGTCAGCACGACCTCAGCACCCATCGCCTTCAGGTTGAAAATCTTCTCGCGACTCATCTTATCGGGCACGACCAGAATCAGCCGGTAGCCCTTCTGCTGCGCCACCAGTGCCAGACCCAGCCCGGTGTTGCCGGCGGTCCCTTCAACCAGGGTCGCGCCAGGCGCGATATCGCCGCGCGTTTCGGCCGCCTCGATCATCGACAGGCCGATCCGGTCCTTGATTGAGCCGCCAGGATTGGCGCTCTCTAGTTTGAGATAGAGCTCGCACAGACCCGTATCGAGACGCTGCGCCCGAATAACCGGCGTATCGCCGATCAGCTCAAGAACCGAGGAGAGGATTGCCATGGAGACGTGGATTTGCCGGTTGTCTGGGTGCGCCATTATCCGACGAACGCGTCACAAATGCCCGCCCCTGCCGCGCGCACTGCCCGCGCCGCGTGACGGTTTGGCTTACCGCGTAGGGGACCATGATTCCCGCCACGAGCTCGCAGCAGCGCCTTCGCATATGAAGACGCGGACGGTGCCAGCCGACGAGGAGGTCGGCACCGTCCGCGGTGGTGAAGCCTGTGGATTGTGAGAGAGGCGCTAATTTAATGCGTCATCTGGTCATATATGCGGGTGAGCTTCTCCTTGGCGCGCAACTTCTCGCGTTTCATCTGTCCCAGGGTCACGTCGTCAATCGGCAGCACCCCAAGCTCGGCATCCATACATTTCTTGTCCAGAAGCTTGTGGCGTTGGTAGAGCTGCTTAAATTCCGGATCCGTCTTGATTAGTGCGTCGATTTCGGACTGCGGCTGCCCTTCGAACATGTGCGTTGCCTCCTTCAGCTGGAAACAAGAACGCCCCGGCCATGACGGCACGGGGCGCTGCTTGGACGAGAGGAACGGGCCGCGCTGACACAACAACGCTCCGAAGCGGCAAACCCCGCTCTTCTGGTACGTGCCCTTGCCTCATTGGCCCGACCCTCCTTTCATCCAGATGGCCGAGTTGCCACCTGGAGGTCCGACCCTACGCTGCCGCGAACGCCTCGGCAATAGCCCAGCTCACAGTTTTTTGAGCCCAAATGCATTCATCGTAGCGGCCGTTTCAATACGTTGATTAAAAGCAAAAAAACAATTAAAAATCAGTGAATTACAAAGCTCACGGCAAGACCGTAACATCCACAGCTCGGGCCTTACTCACCGCCCTCTTGCCAGCACTAACCTGAAGCCGTTCGGCACTCACTCCCGCTGCGGTCAAGGCGTCTTTGAGCGCCTGGGCGCGCTTCTGTGCGCTCGCCGCATCAGCCCCATAGCCGACGAGGTCAACGCGCCCCTTCTTGCCAATCTGCAAGTAGTCCGCCAACGCCTTGGCCTGCTGCGTCCCCTCATCCGATAGTGCAGGTTTGTTGCCGTCGAACGCGCTCCCCGGCACTGCGAACACCTCGCCGCGCGCTTCGAACTTGGAGGGAGGCAGCTTGGTACCGGAGGTCAACTCGGCCTCCTCGTGAGCGAGCTGGGCCGCACGCTGCTGAGCTGCACTTAGTTTGGCAGTCTGCTTGCTGGCCACACTGCTCAGGGCCTGCTCGGCGTCTTGGCGAGCCAACAGGTCGGCCTCAGCCTGCTGACGCAGCTGCTCGGCCTCCTCGGCCTGCATCTGCGACTGCGTACGCAGTCGCTCGGCTTCCTGGCGAGCACGGTCGGCCTCACGGCGGCTGGCCTCAATCAATAGCTCGCTGCGGGTACCTTCGACCTGATCGAGCTGCTGTCGCGCCACCGCAGTACGCGCAGCCGTCTCGGCGATCTCAACCCGGCGATCGGCCAGAAAGCGCAATTCGTCACGATCGCGCCGTTTGGCATCGGCGAAACTCGCGATCGCCTGCTGGGCCTGTAAACGCTCATAGCGGGCGACGTCGGCCGTTTGCGGGTTAGCCTGCAACGCACTGAGCCGATCGTAAAGAGTCGTCACTTCCGGATCGTCCTTGGACCACGCTGACAGCGGTGCCAGCATCAGACCCATCAGCAACACACGGGGCAACACCTTCATCACTTACCCCCCACGTTTAGGCTGTTCTGCAGCTTGGCCACCTCGGCTCGGCGCTGTGCAAGCTGGGCCTGCACGACGGCCTCGTCACTGCGCGCGCGTGCCAAGTCGGCGTCGGCGGCGGCGCGTAGCGCCAGACGCGGCGCCTGCTTGCGTTCGTGGCGATCTGCCGCCGCCTGTTGAGACTGCAGCAGCTCCTGCCGGGCCAGGTTGACCAGATCCGGGGCGTACTGGTCAGCATCGGCCTGGGTGGCCTGCTGCACCGACTGTTCGGCGACCGCCATTTCGGGTGGGGCGACCTGCGCCAAGGCGGGTGCCGAGAATAGGAGTGCGCAGGCGATCACATACAAGGATCGCCGCTTGGTTGCGGAGCTAGCCGTCATTGGGGAGCCATTACGAGTCAGTTCGAGCCGGGTCATTGTCTGAAGCCTGCGGCGCGCTTGCAACGGGACGCGGCAGTTCGTTGTGGAAGCATTGCGCATGGATTTCGCGCTTACCGCTGGCGCTCAGGGTCGATGCCCGGGGCGTGGGCATCTTCCTAGACACGGGTGCACCGCCTTAAACCGCCATCGCAGACGGGCTTACGCTCTGGAAGCAGGGTACTGACGCCTACGCTTACATCAGCAAAACGCACGCTAGCCTGCCCCTACGGAACCGCGTCGGGCTGAGCTTCGGGCCGCGCACGCGCGAACGCCTCCAGCTGCATACAAGCAGCCTCCACTCGCAGGATCGCCGGGTAGCCGGACAACGCCACCCCAAAACGCCGAGCGTTGTAGAGTTGCGGCAACAGGCAGCAATCGGCCAGACCCGGCTGGTCGCCGTGGCAGAAGCGACCTGGAGGGCCGACCTGTAACTGTCGCTCAAATGCCGTAAAACCGACCAACGTCCAATGCTGCATCCAGGCCTGGCGGTCAGATTGGGCAATCTCCCACTCATCTTCGAGGTAGCGTATGACCCGAAGATTGTTAAGCGGATGCACATCGCAAGCCAGCATCTGCGCCAGCGCCCGTACGCGCGCGCGCCCGGCCGGGTCGACCGGCAGCAACGGGGGGGTTGGCCAGGTCTCATCCAGATACTCCAGGATCGCCAGCGACTGGGTCAGCACCCGACCCTCGTGGCGCAACGTCGGCACCAACCGTTGTGGATTGAGCCGTGCGTACTGCGGGGCATGCTGCTCGCCACCGTCACGCACCAGGTGTACCGGCGACTGCGTAAAGTGCAGCTGCTTGAGCTGCAGCCCTATACGCACCCGATAGGCCGCACTGGAACGCCAGTAGGAGAACAGTTCCAGCTCGATCGTCATCCTGCCGCCCTCACTCAATCGGCTATCGCCCGCTCAATACGCTGCTCAATGGCGCCAAATACGCTGGCCCCATTGCCATCGAACATTTCGATACGCACTAGGTCGCCAAATGCCATAAACGGGGTGCTCGGCTGGCCGTCGCGCAACGCTTCGACCACCCGTTGCTCGGCAAAACACGACGCGCCACGAGTCGTGTCGTGGTTGGCGATGGTGCCGGAGCCCACCAGGGTACCGGCAACCAAAGGGCGGGTTCTGGCCGCGTGTGCAATCAGCTGCGAAAAATCGAATTGCATGTCCACGCCCGCCTCCGGCGCCCCCAGCCAGACGCCGTTGACGCGGGTCTCCAGCGGCAAATGCAGCTTATTGCCCCGCCAGGCATCCCCCAGCTCGTCCGGGGTCACCAGGACCGGCGACAGTGACGAGCGCGGCTTCGACTGTAAGAAACCGAAACCTTTGGCCAGCTCGCCGGGAATTAGGTTACGCAGCGATACATCGTTAACCAACCCGACCAGCCGAATGTGCGCCGCTGCCTGCGCCGGCGAGACCGCCATCGGTACATCGTCGGTGACCACAACGATCTCGGCTTCCAAATCGATACCGGTGTCCGCGCTCGGCACCTGGACTGGATCGCGCGGCCCATAAAAACCGGCGCTGGTGGCCTGATACATCAGCGGATCATGATAAAAGCTGCTTGGCACCTCCGCGCCACGCGCGCGCCGTACCCGCTCCACATGCGGAAGGTAAGCGCTACCGTCAACGAACTCATAGGCGCGCGGCAGAGGCGCAGCCAGCGCCGCCATGTCCAGTTCAAAGACACCCTCGGCGTGCCCGGCATGCAGTGCAACGGACAGCGCCTGGAGTTGCGCAGCATGCACGTCCCAGTCGTCCAACGCCTGCTGCAGCGTCATGGCGATGCCGGAGGCCGGCACTGCGTGGCTCAGATCACCCGAGACCACCACGAGAGTGCCGTCACGGCCCCCTTGCTTCAACGAACCCAGCTTCATCACTCCATCCCGGTTGGCATGCATGAGTGCCTGATTGTAGGACGCCCACGCTAGTTGGTTGCAAATGAAACTCGGGCAGCGCTATTTCGACGCTGCTTGCCTTTAAAAACAATTAGTTGCAGTGCATTGACGGACAACTATTTCAGTTTTTTGTGCAACGCCACAAACTCGGTTATACTATTTGAGTCTGCAAGCGGCCGTCCGTTTCCCTCAGGGACCGCCGGCGTACCGGGCTCACCTGGTCGCCCGCCCCATCCGACGCCTTTCGTTCCTGCATACCGGCCACGCCCATGGGTACTGGTTGCCATTGATCCTCGCAGCGCGGTTCACGGGAACGCTCCGAGTCGCCCACGCCTTTCGCGTACTGGCCCAGCCCAGCGCGAGGTACACCGGAGTTATCCAATGTCTTTTGAATCCCTGGGCCTTGCGCCCTTCCTGCTGCGTGCGCTCGCCGAGCAGAATTACCAGACCCCCACGCCGATCCAACAGCAGGCGATCCCACTGGTGCTGGACGGCCACGACTTATTGGCCGGCGCCCAGACCGGCACCGGCAAGACCGCCGCATTTGGGCTGCCGCTGTTACAGCACCTAGGCACTTCGCCGCAGACGGTCAACGGCCCGCGCAAGCCGCGTGCACTGATCCTGGCACCGACTCGTGAACTGGCCACCCAGGTTCACGACAGCCTGCGTGGCTATTCCAAATACCTGAGAATCCCCAGTACGGTGATCTATGGCGGCGTCGGCATGGGCAACCAGCTCGACGCGCTGCGCCGCGGCGTGGACCTGGTGATCGCTTGCCCGGGCCGACTGATCGACCACATTGAGCGTCGCAGTATCGACCTGTCCGCGATTGAGGTGCTGGTGCTTGATGAGGCCGATCGCATGCTCGACATGGGCTTCTTGCCATCGATCAAACGCATCCTCGCCAAACTGCCGCGGCAGAACCGCCAGACCCTGCTGTTTTCGGCGACCTTTGCCGAACCGATCAAACAGTTGGCGCTGGAATTCATGCGCCAGCCGCGCGAAGTCATGGTCACGCCCCGCAATACCGTGGCCGAGACCATCACTCACCGGGTGCATCCGGTCGATGGTGGCCGCAAGCGCGAACTGCTATTGCACCTGCTGGCTCAAGACTCGCGCTTGCAGACACTGGTCTTCGCGCGCACCAAGCACGGCGCCGACAAGCTGGCCAAGTTCCTGGAAAAGTCTGGCATTAAGACTGCGGCCATCCATGGCGACAAGAGCCAGGGGCAGCGTCTACGCGCGCTCGGTGATTTCAAGGCCGGCCGGGTAACCGTGCTGGTAGCCACCGACATCGCCGCACGCGGCATCGATATCAGCGATTTGCCGAAGGTCATTAACTACGATCTGCCAATGGTGCCGGAGGACTACGTGCACCGGATCGGCCGTACTGGCCGTAACGGCGCCAGTGGCGAGGCGGTCTCGTTGGTCGCCCAAGACGAAGCCAAGCTGCTGCGCGCGATCGTGCGCCTGCTTGATCGCGACATGGAGATCCGTGATGTGCCTGGCTTTGAACCGCAGGTGCCGATCCGTTGGGGCAACAGCGCCCCGGGCAAAGCCGAACAACCAGGTGGCGAGCGTCCACCGCGCAAGGCCCATGCGCGCCGTCCGCACGGCGATGCACCGCGACACGCGCATGCCGGTGCCAATCCGCCGGGGGGGACGCGGCGCCCAGGAGGTCACCGTCGCGGCGGCGGTGGACAGCGGCCCAACGCGGGGCGCTGAGACCAGCCGCAGCACGCCTGCACCAAGTCGTGTAGGCATCCCCAACCGGGACATCCGACAACCGGTGGCTCGCCGCCTGTCGGCATGGTGCTGCGTCGCACCTCGACGCCAGGCATCCAGCCCCTGCACGGTACGGTTGATATAGCCGCGCAAGCGCTGCCAGCGCCGAGCCCCTGCACAGGAAGAGCGCCCCAGCAGCTTCTCCTGGGTTAGCCATTAGGTCTAGCCGCTGCAACGCAGCGTTGGACCGACACGAGGTCGCCACGTCCGAACCGGGGACATCAACGACCGCAACCTGTGGGTAGCGCTTGCGCTACTCATCGACAATAAACAACAGGGATCGCTGCCCGGAACGCATAACCCGGCGGCGTCTTACAATCGCGCCATGGAAATTTTTAAGGTCTTTACCCTGGAAGCAGCGCATCGGCTGCCCAACGTGCCGCCTGGGCACAAGTGCGCTCGCCTGCACGGCCACTCATTCCGCGTCGAACTGCACGTTAGCGGCGAACCCGACGAACATACTGGCTGGGTGATGGACTTCGGCGACATCAAAGCCGCGTTCCAGCCACTCTACGAGCGCCTGGACCACCACTATCTCAATGAGATCGAAGGGTTGGAGAACCCCACCAGCGAACGACTGGCGGTGTGGATTTGGGAACGACTCAAGCCGGCGCTGCCGTTGCTGAGCGAGGTCGTCGTCCACGAGACCTGCACGTCGGGCTGTCGCTACCGCGGCTGAGTTACCCCGACACCCTCGTCCGAGCTTCACGCATGACCTCGGACGAGGGCCAGCCTGAACTCAGGCCCATTGATGATTCCACGGGAATTCTTAGAAACCTCCGTGGCAAGCTCAAATATGTTGCATCGCAGCAGAAAAGGCGTATGCTGCTCTGCAATAGGCAGTGCAGTCCCACGGGGTTGACGATGTCCGCGCAGTTTGAAGGGTTTGACCGCTACACCCAGCAGTTCGCCGATCTCGCGACCCGCGCCAACCAGCTGGCCTTGGAAAATGCTGAAAGTGCCTTCGGCCTGCAGCTGCAAGCCTTGGGTCAGAACGTTAGCGCGACGACTAACCTGCTTGGCGAATTTGCTGATGCACGTAGCTTGGATTCTCTTCAAGCGTTGTGGCCAAAGGGTCTGCAACTGGCGCGTGACAACTTCGAGCGCGTGGCTTCGGCTCAGCACGAAGCCGTCGGAATGAGCCTGAAGGCGTCCGGTGCTATCGGTGAACTGGCTCGTCAACGTTTCGAACAGGCTTCGGAGCGGATGCGGACGCAAGCCGGCAAAACCAAACGACGTCCCCGCTAGACGACGTCAAACAACTTGAGCGGTATTTGCATGGGTCCCTCCCCCCATGCAATCCGGCCCGGCAGATCCCTCCCTCTGCCGGGCTTTTTTATGGTCCTCTGTCGCCACGCATCAAAGCACGCCTCCTGCGTAACAGGCCGCTGATAGGCACCGGATGCAGGCAGATTGACTCGGCTCTACGCACGTTACCCGCGCCCCCTAGGGGACGTACTCACCCGGGCACAACACCGCCGCCAACGTCGCCGGATCGGCACCGGGGGCGTAGGGGATACGCCCCCAACACGGCATCGGTAAGCGCTGGCGCAGCAGCTTAAGGGTCTCATCGAGGCGCTGCATCTCCGGATCGATTTCATTGGCCACCCAACCGATGCAGGCCAGACCGTCAGCGGCGATCGCCGCAGCGGTCAGACGGGCATGGTTGAGACATCCCAGCCGCACCCCCACCACCATCACCACAGGCAACTGCAGTGCGCGCACCACATCGGCTTGGTCAAGCGTCGCGCTCAGCGGCGCGGCCCAGCCTCCGACCCCCTCGACCACCACGCAGTCGGCCTGCACGCGCAGTGCCGCGAACGCTTCCTGGATCGGCGCCAGCGCCAATGTCATACCGGCCTCGGCCGCAGCGAGCTCCGGCGCCAGCGGCAGTGGCAGCGCAAACGGATTGACCTGCGCATACCCCGGGCGTGGATCACTGGCCGCCTGTAATGCCAGTGCATCCTCGTTGCACCAGATACCGTCACGCCATTGACAGCCGCTGGCGACTGGCTTCATCCCCACCGCACGGTGTCCACGCGCGCGCAGTGCGCACAACAGCGTCGCACTGACCTGGGTCTTGCCGATACCGGTGTCGGTACCCGTTATATAGCAGGCGGAAAGCGGCATCGGGATTCTGGGAGCATGGCGCGTGCGACGCGAGGGCGCGCAGGATATACCGCCTTGGCGATGCCCACGCGCTGTTAGACTTCGCGGATGTTCGCAACCTCCACGCTGACCGGCAGTAAGCCGGAACAATACGCGCAGCTGCTGGCGCAGGCTCGGGCGCTGATACACGGTGAATCCGATCGCGTTGCCAATGCCGCCAATCTGTCCGCACTGATCTTTCAGGCCCTGCCCGCACTGAACTGGGCGGGGTTCTACTTCTTCGATGGCCGTGAGTTGGTGGTGGGTCCGTTTCAGGGCCTGCCGGCCTGCGTGCGAATTCCGCTCGATCGGGGGGTATGCGGCGCGGCCGCGCGGACCCGGCAGACGCAACGCATCGAAGACGTCCATGCCTTCCCCGGCCACATCGCCTGCGACGCGGCCTCACGCTCGGAACTGGTGATTCCGTTGGTCAAGGGCGATGTGCTGATCGGCGTGCTTGACCTGGACAGCCCGGAGCCGGCGCGCTTCGACGAGGACGACCAGCAAGGGTTGGAGGCGTTGGCTCATGCCTTCATCACTGCATTGCCATGAGCGGCACTGCGACGATGCGCAACATTGGCCCGAAAAGCGCAGCCTGGCTGCGCCAGGTCGGCGTACGCACCCGTCAGGACCTGACGGCGATCGGTGCGGTCGGCGCTTTTGTCAAAGTGCGTCGCGCCGGCTTCAAGCCTGGCCTCAATCTGCTGTACTCCCTTGAGGGTGCGTTGCTCGACTGCCACTGGCAGCACGTGCCATTACCTCGCCGCGAGCAATTACAGGCCGAGGTTAAGGCGGCAATCGCGCAGTTGCCAGATGCGCGTGGACGGCCAGCGGCGCTTCCCGTCCGGATGGTGTCAGACAGCGTCGGCACCCATCCGGAAGCGTATGCGGATACCACAAATAGCTGAAAGCGGCGCGGCGATGGCGGCGCCGTGGACAGCCTTCTGCCAGGTCGCGGCCACATCACGGCATCACGCTCAAACAAGAGCAAGGCGCCGCTGAGCCTGAAACAACCTCAGCCTACTGACCGCTGCATCTGCTGCTTATCGGCACGGCTATCTTTCCGCGAACTCGCCCGGTCGGCAACCTCAGCCAGTCCAGCGACGATTGCTCAACAAAATCGACCAGCAGCAGAACGCATTAACGGCAATTTGCACTATTAGCGCTATGCGTAAATATTATATTTTTTCGATTATGTTTGCTGTGACAATATATTAATGTTGCCGCATTTCAAATATTGGCATTAAGAAAGTTTAAATCAAGTTGAAGCCTTGGAACCTCATGGCAATACAATCGATGAAAAGAGGGAAAACGTTAGCCAATGAACACATGAGCGGTGCAGAATCCGGTGGCTCGCTACAGCTCCATTGCTACTGGCAACACAGACCACGACGAGGCAGCCCGCAAATGCGAGAGCGTGATCCGGTATCAACCGGGGACTGATCTACCATCGACAGGTGGGACTGACGATACCCGGCCTCCACACGCTCAGCAGATCGCGGTGATCCACACCCATGCCGCTGGCATCGTGCACGCCCCTACAGCACGTACAGACGATCATCAGCGGCGGCCGGTTTGGAACACGCTGGCAGCAGCGTCAATTAAGGTCTGGGCTCGCCGCTGTGGTCGGCTATACCGGTCACCGCGTGCAATGCATACAGCAATGAGGCGCGTAACATCGGGCCGTGCGACATCCCTGGAAACTCGCGGTAGTCCACCGCCAGACCGGGAACCTGACGCAACCGTTCCGATAGCCGCAGCGCCGAGTCCGAGGGTACAGCGGCGACCCGCTTCATATGTGCAATCACCCGCGCGTCGTTAAGGTCGCGCCCGTTTTGCTGTGGATAGCGCTCGTCGCCGCCGAGCATCAGCAGCACATGCGCGCGGTGGCCGGCGTTGTTGGCGACAAATCGCTGCTCCGGGCCGCCCAACATGTAGCCGTCATCCCACCACAGCGAGGGGCTGGCCGCTGCATAGGTCTGGAACAAACCGCCACGGGTGTACAGCGTGTACAACGTGAACAGGCCACCGAACGAATGCCCCCACAAGGTTTGCTGTTGTGGATCCAATGGCACACGCCGGGCCACCTCTGGCCAGATCATGCGCTCCAAGGTCTCCAGGAACGCGTCGGCACCCCCACCCGCCGGCACCTCCTGCCCGAGTTCGCCACTCAGCGTGGCCGTTGGGGTGTAGTCGCGCGTGCGCGCGGGAATGTCCACCCGCTGTTCATTGTCGTAGCCGACGAACACCAGCAGCTGCGGCGGCCGCATGGCCAGTTCGCTCAGCAGCGCCGGGTCAAACTCCATCAGTGCGGCATTGCCGTCCAGCATCCAAAATCCCGCATAGCCATTGGCTGGGGGTGCCGCGCGCGGCACCCCCAGCGTGATCCGCCAGCTCCGCGCGTGGTCAGGGCTGGACACCACCAAACGCTCGAAGCGGTAGTAGGCAGAGCTGCGATCAGCGACGGTCTCACCGATCGTCTGGTCGCGCTGCAGGGGGATCGGACGAGACTGCGCCGAGGTGGCCGGGATAATCGCAAGCCAGGCCAATATCAGTATCCCCGAGAAGCGGACCAGGGCTGCACCTATGCTCCGCGTTCTATGGTTACGCGAGTTTCTCCACATTACCCAATACACCTGCGTTAGAACCCAAAGTTTAGACTGACCCAGTACGCCCGGCCGGGTTCATTGTAGGTCGCTGCACCAGCACCGCTATTGTTAGCCTCGCGGAACAGACGCTTATCCAGCAGGTTGTTGATCCCGAGACCCAGACTGACTTTATCGGTGATGCGATAGCGCCCGCTCACACCCCACACCTCGTACGGCTTGCGCTTCTGACGCAGGAGTGTGCATTGCTCGGTGCTGATCCCGGCACAACGGTCATCGTTGTTGCTGTCCTTGAGCGCCGGTTTCTGTTCGCCATAGAAGGTCGCGGTCAGCAGCAGCGACCACGCTGCGGTCGGACGCCATTCCAGCGAGCTATTGATCGTGTACTCGGGGATGATCGATAACGGTTCGTCGGTTCTTTTGTTCTTGTTTTCGATCATGTAGGTCACATTCGTGTCCCATTTGAGCAGCTCGCCGCGCTCGCCCAGCAGCGGCACTGCCAGATTGCCTTCAAGTCCTCGAACCACTGCCTTGGGCGCGTTCTCCCAGCGGAACACCCGCGCCGGTAACCTGCCAGCGGTTTGACCGACCGGTACAAAGCCAGCCACGATCTTGTTCTTGTAATCATTGTGGAAGTAGGTCAACGAGGCGTGCCAGCCGCTGTCGGGCACCCACTCCAGGCCTAACTCCTTGTTGACGCTGGTCTCGGCATCAAGGTCGGCATTGCCCTGGATATAGCAGCCGCCACCAAGGCTGCCATAGCTGTCCGGACAACCGTTGCCACGGGTGTAGTACAGATAGTTCGGGTTGGACTGATACAGGTTGGGCGCCTTAAACGCGCGCGCCACACCGCCCTTGAGCAACCAGGCATCGGCCAGCTTGAACTGAGCATTGAGGCTGGGGCTGACGTTATTACCAAACTGACTGTTGTGGTCGTAGCGCAGGCCCGGGGTAACGATCCAACGCTCGCCCAGGTAGAGGTTGTCCTCGACGAACACCGCCGCAGTCTGCGCGTCGGCCTTACCACCACCGCGATCGGCATCGAGACCCTCGATACCACCACCACTGGTGACGTTCTGCGACACCGAGAACGGATCGGTCAGGCGGCTGTCGTGGTATTCGAAGCCGAAGGTCCAGATGTTGTTGGCACCATACATCACGGTCGGCATGTTGAACTCGCCGTCCAGGTCGTAGTTGCGCAGCCGAGAAGTCGACCAGCCGCTACCGTTGATGCTGCCTTCCGGACCGCCGGCCAACCCCTCGTTCATTCGGGTGTTGTCGGTCCCCTCGTAAGACACGGTCAGCCGCGACGTGTTATCCCCCCAGCGACCTCGATAGGTGACCGCACCGGTACTGCGATACATGCGGTTAGTCTCCGCACCGCCATTGGCCAGCTCGGTGAGCAACCGGGTGCCGGCAGAGCTGACCGCGCGGTCACCCGCATAGATGTTGCCCTGCCGACTGAAGCCGGCCTCGAACTCAACGACCTGCTCAGGATTGATGTCCCAGCGCAGCAAGCCGTTGATGTCTTTGTTACGCACACCTTCGCGTCCAGCCGGAGGGGTTACACCGCTGGCGTACTGCGAATTGAGGTCCAGCGAATCGGCGTCGGTTTTGTTGAGGTTGCCGTACAGGCGGAACGACAACGCATGGCTGAGCGGCCCGCTCAGGGTGAAGCCGGCGCGCTGACTACGGCCCTCATCGCCATGCGCCGGAACCAACCCATACAACGCCATCGATCCCGTCAGCATGCTGGTCGGCTTCTTGGTGATGATGTTGATGACACCGCCAGCGGCGCCCGAGCCGTAGCGCGCCGCCGCCGGACCGCGCAGCACATCGATGCGCTCAATCGCCTCGGCCGGCACCCAGTTGGTGTCGCCGCGGGTATTGCGCTCACCGCTGCGGCCCATGCGGATCGAGTCGCGTGACCCCACCGGCTTGCCGTCAATCAGGACCAAGGTATTTTCCGGTCCCATGCCACGCAGGTCGATCTGGCGGTTGTTGCCGTACTGACCGGAGGCACTGTTGCCAGTGAAGTTGACACCCGGCATCCGGCGTAGGATCTCCGCAAGATCGTTGGCCGGGGGTAACCGCTCGATGTCCTCGGCAGTGATGGTCGAGGTGCCCAGCGCCTGGCGTGCGATCTGCGCGGCGGTCACGTGCACGGCGTCGAAGGTAGGGGTCTGGTCGTCGTCAGTGGCGGGCGCAGCGGTCTCGGCATAGGCCGGCGGGGTGAGCACCAGTGCAGCGGCAGCCGCCAGAACGTTGACAGCCTTAACGCGCGCACGGACCGCGTCGGGCGCGAGGCATGTAGGGATCACGATACATCTCTCCTCAATAAAACAGGCATGCAAAAGGCGGGCCCCGGCATCTGCCTGGGGCGCGGGTCCGCTGACTGAATCCCCACTTCGCTGGAAACGAAGCCGCAACCTTTTAGGTGTGCCTATCTTACATAAATGAGATTGATTATCAAAATCAATCTCATATCGGCATTAAATGCTGTGATGTGACACAAACCCAACGCAATGCCCCGACCGGGGTCACACAGTGGCTACGCGCGTTTACTCCCTCTGCGCGCGTAGCGCTGGCAGCGCCAGCAGCTCGCGCATATCGTCCACCACCGCGATAGCGCCGGAGGCCTCAGCATCGAAGCCACGCAAATAGCCATAGCGCACCATCGCCAGCGGCATCCCGGCCGCACGCGCGGCGGCGGCATCGGTGGCCGAATCGCCAACCATCAAGCAATGGGCAACGTCATGGCCAAGCTGGGCAGCCAGGTGCTGCAGCGGTGCCGGATCGGGTTTGCGCTTGGGCAACGAGTCACCGCCTAGCCAGGCACAGAAATACCTATCCAGGTCCAAATGCGTTAACAGAGGGTCAACAAAGCGGATCGGTTTATTGGTGCACACCGCCAGCGTGATCGCGCGACTGCGCAGTGCATCCAATGTCTCACGCACACCATCGTAGAGGTGTGGCTGGTGCAGCAGACACTCACCATAGTGGCGCAGCATGTCCGGCAACATCGGCTCGAGTAATGCCTCAGCCCCCTGCTCACGCAATGCAGCCGACAGCAGCGCGCGCATACCTTCGCCGATCCAACCACGCACAGCTGATTCCTCAACGATCTGCAGCCGCCACCGTGCAAGCGTGAGATTCAGCGCCTCGGTGATGTCAGACACACTGTCTACCAGTGTGCCATCCAGATCGAAGATCACCAGCGGAAAAGCAGGCATGCAAACTCCTGGGACGGAAGGTCGAATTATAGGAAAGTGCCCAACCGCGCAGGGCGTTCATACCCACCGCATCGGGCGGCCTTGCCGCCAAGCCGATGCATGCCGCGTCGCTCGCACTTTGCGCAGACGACGCCTGCTGGATAAAGCACCCTGCCCCGCAAAAATGCACTGCCCTCCGACGCTCACCAATCCTCCCGTCCGGCAAAGCGCGCCGCCAAAAAATCTAGCAGCGCCCTGACCGCACGGGGCTGCTGACGGCGCGAACCATAAACCGCGTACACGCCCATTTCCTCCAGCGCATAGTCTTCCAACACCTGGCACAGCGCACCGCTGGCCAGCGCGGGCGCAACCAGATAACGCGGCAGCATCGCCAGCCCGGCGCCGGCTAAGGCCGCCGTCATGAGAGCACCGGCCTCATTTGTACAAAACCCGCCCCCTACCGGCACGCTGATCGCGTGCTCGCCGTCGCGGAATTCCCAGGCATGCCGCCCCACATGGAGATGCGCCAGACAGCGGTGTCCGGCCAGCGCCTGCGGTGTCTGTGGCACCCCATGACGCTGGAGGTAGTCTGGCGCAGCACAGATCACCGAGCGGCAGGTCGCCAGGCGGCGCGCGATCAAACGCTCGTCCAGACGCCGCGCGATGCGCACTGCAATGTCAACCCGTTCGTCGACCAGATCAACGGTGCGCTCCACCAGTAACAGCTCGACTTCGACTTGGCGATGCTGACGCAAAAAGCCCGCGACCTCTGCACACAAATGCGCATGGCCAAACGATGTGCTCGTGGTAACGCGTAGGCGACCACGCAGCTCAGAGGCATCGTCGGACAGGGCCTCACGCAGCCCTTGGCTTAACGCCAACATTGCTCGAAAGCGCTCAAGCGCGAGTTCACCTGCGCCGGTCAGACCGATACGCCGGGTAGTCCGATGCAACAGCCGCGCTCCACTCCAGCGCTCCACCTCGGCCAGGTAGCGGGTGACCATCGCTCGCGACATGTCCAATGCCTCCGCCGCCGCAGTCAGGCTGCCACGTTCAACCACAGTGACAAAAACCGAAATACCCGTTAGCCGATCCATTTGATCGATCCATGCAACAAAAAATCAACTTATACGGGATTTTTTGATCGATTCCACACACTTACCCTGGTTCCATTCCCGCAACACATCAACACACAGGAACACAGACATGAAGATTGCCCTCGTCGGTGCCAGCGGCAACATCGGCCGCGAGATCGCCCGTCAGGCCCTGCAGCGCGGCCACCAGGTCACCGCGATCGTGCGCCCAGGGGGCGCACTGCCGGCGTCATTGGCCGACCTGCCAACGGCGGTCGCGGTGCTAGACGACCCGGCCACGCTGGCCCAGGCGATTGCGGACCATGACGTGCTGGCCAGTGCCTACGGTCCGCGTCCCGGCACGCCAACAGAAAGCATCGGTGCCGTTGCCGGCAGCTTGGCACAAGCAGCCCATCAGGCCGGCATTGCACGTCTGGTGGTAGTCGGTGGTGCTGGCAGCCTAGAGGTAGCGCCTGGCGTGCAATTGGTCGACAGCCCTGACTTTCCGGAAGCGTACAAGCCCTACGCACTGGCCCATCGTGCCGCACTGCAGGTGCTACAGCAGCACAACAAGCTGGAGTGGACGTTTCTGGCACCGGCCGCAGAGATCGGCCCGGGACCGCAGAAGGGAGGCTACCGCACCCAGGCCAGCGCGCTACTGACCGACGCGAGTGGACACAGCGCGATCAGCTATGCCGACTACGCGGCCGCCTTCCTCGATGAGATCGAACGGCCGCAGTACGTCCGCCAAATCGCCACGGTCGCCTACTGATCCATTTTTCGGGCCGTCACGCCGGCCCGACCACACGCATCAATCCCGGAGAACACCATGTTACGACGCTCCCTGCTTTGCACCGCCTGCATGCTGGTGCTATCGGCCTGCACCACACCCCAAACCGCCACCCACAGCGCCACATCGGCCACGGATGCCGTATCAGTGGTCAACCCGTCGATCCAACAACCGCTATCGGTACAGGTGTACAACCCAGGTGCTGACGGCATCTTCCAGGTTTCCTCGGTTTTGGTCACCGGTCAACGCGACGCGATCCTGGTCGATGCGCAGTTCTCCGCTCACGACGCCGCCAAGCTGGTCGAGCAGATCAAAGCATCCGGCAAGCGTCTGACCACGATCTACATCAGCTGCGGCGATCCGGACTTCTACTTCGGCTTGGATACCCTGGCACAGGCGTTCCCGGATGCCCGGATCGTAGCGCCAGCGGCGATTGTGGAACACATCCGCCAGACCCATCAGGGCAAGTTGGCATTCTGGGGTCCCAAGCTCGGCGATGGTGCGCCCAAGAAGGTCATCGTGCCCGATGTACTGCAAGGCGATCAGCTCACGCTCGAAGGGCAAACACTGCAAGTCGTTGGCCTGGACGGACCGACGCCCGAGCGCAGTTTCCTTTGGGTACCGTCGATCCGCACCGTACTCGGCGGCATCCCAGTGATGGCCGGCGAACACGTATGGATGGCCGATACGCAAACCCCGGCATCGCACGCGAACTGGTTGGCGACGCTGGATAAGATCGAATCCCTACAGCCGCAACGGGTCATCCCCGGCCACTTCGCGCCGGGTGCGCCGCAAGATCTGGCCGCAGTGCGCTTTACCGCTAACTACATCCGTGCGTTCGATCAGGAGGCCGCAAAGGCCCCCAATGCCGATGCACTGATCGCGGCGATGAAACGGCGCTATCCGGACTTGGGCGGTGAGGCCGCATTGGTCACCAGCGCCCGGGTCGCCAAAGGCGAGATGGCCTGGCCCTGAGCGATCACTGAGCCGCCGCTTAGCCGCGGCGGCTCAATCAAACAACCGCCTCTGTACGGGTTCGCCCACCTCATCAAAGCCCCCCAGACCCACGCCAACCAATCGAAAGCGGGTTTCCGGCGGCAACTCGACCCGTTCCAATAACTTTTGTGCAATCCGCACGAACTCCTCCAAGGTTTGGGGCGGGCTCTCGGGCGTGTGACTGCGAGTAAGAGTACGGAACGCTGCGGTCTTGAGCTTCACCACCACCGTGCGTCCGCGCCGATCGGCACGACGCGCAGCACTCCAGGTGCGCTCGCCCAGCCGCGCAACATGCTCGGTCAGCGCCTCCAACGGCAGATCTTCTGCGAAAGTGTCCTCTGACGACACTTGCTGTACTGCCTGATGCGGCTGCACTGGACGCGGGTCAATGCCACGCGCACGCTCATACAGCGCCTGCCCAAAGCTGCCGAAATGCGCTTGCAATTCCTGCAAGGGATGGTCTCGCAACTCGCCTACGGTGCTGATGCCCAGCGTGGCCAACCGCCGTTCCATCACCTTGCCGACGCCGGGCACGCGCCCAACCGGAAGCGGGGTCAAAAATGCCTCCACGCGCGAGGGAGGCACGACGAATTGCCCGTTGGGTTTGCGCCAGTCCGAAGCTATTTTGGCAAGAAATTTGTTGGGTGCGATTCCAGCTGACGCCGTCAATCCGGTCTCAGCGAATATCTGCGCTCGCACCTCGCGAGCGATATCGGTCGCCACGCTCACTCCATTTCTGGATGCGGTCACGTCCAGATACGCCTCATCCAACGAAAGCGGCTCCACCAATTCGGTATGCCGCAGGAAGATCTCGCGCACCTGCCGTGACACGGCCTTGTAACGGGCAAAATCGGGGGGCACGAAGACCGCCTGTGGACACAGGCGCTCGGCACGCAGCGCCGGCATCGCCGAACGCACGCCGTACTTACGTGCTTCATACGACGCTGCACATACCACCGAGCGCGCACCCCGCCAGGCCACCACCACCGGCCGACCGCGTAGCGCCGGATCATCACGCTGTTCCACAGACGCGTAGAACGCATCCATGTCGACGTGAATAATCTTACGCATCAGACGGGAGCAACCTGCGGTGGCGTATGTAGTGCACGCAGTTTACGCCAGCGTATTGGCCCATCATGAAACCACATCCTCGGCAATGCGACGCATCGTCGCCGCACGCCTGCGTACGCTACGCAAGGGTACGGATAAAACGTTTGATTGAACGCTAACTCGTCATGCACGCTGCGCGACTTCCACTCTTCGTACCTGCAGGATTGATCCATGAACCGCCCCTTCGCGTTCTCGCGCGACGCATTGCTGGCCAGTGCACGCGGCGAACTGTTTGGCCCGGGCTTCGGCCGTTTGCCGAACGATCCCATGCTGATGTTCGATCGCATCACCGATATTCGCGAAGACGGCGGCGCACACGGCAAAGGCCACGTGTATGCCGAACTGGATATTCGCCCAGATCTGTGGTTTTTCGGCTGCCACTTCATCGATGATCCAGTGATGCCTGGCTGCCTGGGACTGGACGCGATGTGGCAGTTGACCGGCTTTTTCCTGACCTGGCTCGGCGCTTCCGGCAAGGGCCGTGCACTCGGTTGCGGCGAGGTCAAATTCACTGGCCAAGTGCTGCCTGACGCACGGTTGGTGCGCTATGAGATCGATATCAGCCGGGTGATCAACCGTAAGTTGGTCATGGCGCAGGCCGACGCGCGCATGCTCGTGGATGGTCGAGAGATCTATACCGCCAGGGATCTGCGAGTAGGTCTGTTCAGTTCGACGGAGGCGTTCTAATGCGCCGCGTCGTCGTAACTGGAATGGGGATCAACAGTTGTCTCGGCAACGACCTGGACAGCGTGTCACACTCGCTTCGAGAAGGCCGCGTCGGTATCCGTGCACTGCCTGATCATGCCCAGGCCGGGCTACGCAGCCAGGTCGGCGGGCGCGTTGAGCTCGACCTAGACGGGCTGATCGATCGCAAGATCAAACGCTTCATGGGCGATGCCTCAGCCTACGCGTATCTGGCGCTGCGCGATGCGATCGCCGACGCCGGGTTGGACACGCGCACGGTTACCGATCTGCGTACTGGCCTGATTGCCGGTTCCGGCGGCGGCTCCAGCCACTGGCAGGTTGAAACTGCCGACCTGCTGCGCGCGCGCGGGGTGCGCAAAGTGGGCCCGTACATGGTGCCGCGTACGATGTGCTCAGCGGTGTCGGCCTCACTGGCGACCGCCTTCGGCATCCGTGGAGTCAGCTACTCGCTCTCCGCCGCCTGCGCGACCTCGGCGCACTGTATCGGCGCGGCCGCCGATTTGATACGCCATGGTGCTCAAGACGTCATGTTCGCCGGGGGCGGCGAAGAACTGCACTGGACGATGAGCGTGATGTTTGATGCGATGGGCGCACTATCGACCGGCTTCAACGATCGTCCCGAGCTCGCCTCGCGGCCGTACGACGTCCAGCGCGATGGCTTCGTCATTGGTTCCGGCGGCGGCATGCTGGTCCTGGAGGACTACGCGCATGCGCGCGCGCGTGGCGCGCGCATCCACGCCGAACTGGTCGGTTATGGAGTCACCTCCGACGGCGCTGACATGGTCGCGCCTTCCGGCGAAGGCGCAGTGCGCTGCATGCGGATGGCCATGCAAGGGCTGAAGCGCCCAATCGACTATCTCAACACTCACGGCACTTCCACGCCGCTAGGCGACGTCACCGAACTACAAGCGGTGCGTGAGGTGTTCGGAGATACCATACCGCCGCTGTCCTCGACCAAGGCGCTGTCCGGACACTCACTTGGCGCGGCCAGCGTGCATGAGGCGATCTACTGCCTGCTGATGCTGCGCGACGGTTTCATCGCCGGTTCGGCCAACATCGAACAACTCGATCCGCGCGCGGACGGGTTTCCGATCGAACGTAAGAGTCGCGCAGCGCAGCTGGACACGGTGATGTCCAACAGTTTCGGCTTTGGTGGTACCAACGCCACCCTGGTTTTCGCACGGGTACCCGCCGAAACATCAGCCCCCTCGGCCGTACCTCGTCTGACTTGGTTGGAGACGAATCGCACGAGAGATAAGCCGTGACTGCGGTGACGTCTGTCGTCACTGCGTTCGGGGGAAACAGGCGCGATACGACATCTCGATAAAGCCGATCATGGCCGACCGGTGGGTCGGCCACACCTAGGCTGCGATCAACCCGCCATACCGCTGTGGCGCAGCAGCGCGTCGAGCTCGGGCGCGCGGCCACGGAAAGCACGGAAGTTTTCGGCCGCGCTACGGCTACCGCCACGCGCAAGCACCTCGCGACGGAAGCGTGCGCCGGTCTCGGCAACCAATGCTGGCGCTTCCTCGAACGCGGCATAGGCATCGGCGCTAAGCACCTCAGCCCACTTGTAGCTGTAGTAACCCGCCGCATAGCCACCGGCAAAGATGTGGCTGAACTGATGCGGGAAGCGCGCCCAGGCTGGTGGCTGGTTCACCGCAACCTCCGCACGTACACGCTCGAGCAACCCCATTACCTCGTCTCGCTGTGGATCAAAGCTGTGGTGCAGCTGCATGTCGAACAGCGCAAATTCGAGCTGGCGCACGGTGAACATACCGCTCTGGAAATTGCGCGCGGCCAGCATTCGCTCAAACAGATTCCGCGGCAGCGGCGCGCCGGTGTCCACGTGCGCCGTCATCGCCTGCACGCGATCCCATTCCCAGCAGAAGTTTTCCATGAATTGGCTGGGCAGCTCGACCGCATCCCACTCCACGCCATTGATGCCGGCGACGCCCAGTTCGCCCACCTGAGTCAGCAACTGGTGTAGGCCATGCCCCATTTCGTGAAACAGCGTAACCACTTCCTGATGGCGGAACGTGGTTGGCACGTCGCCAGCGCCACGGCCGAAATTACACACCAGATAGACGATGGGCGTTTGCACGCCGTCGACCTCAACGTGGCGGCGGTTACGGCAATCATCCATCCACGCACCGCCGCGCTTACCCTCGCGCGCATACAGATCCAGATAGAACTGTCCGACCAGCGTCCCGTCTGCATCGACCAAGCGGTAGAAACGCACATCCGGATGCCAGACCGGCGCGGTGTCCTGCTCCACGCGCAGGCCGTACAGACCCTCGATCACGTCGAACAGCCCGGCCAACACCTTAGGCTCGGTGAAGTACTGCTTCACCTCCTGCTCGGAGAAGCTGTAGCGGGCCTGCTTGAGCTTCTCGCTGACGTAGCCAATGTCCCAGGCTTCCAGCCTGTCCAACCCGAGTTCTTGGTTTGCAAATTCCTCTAGCTCGGCGCGGTCGCGCTGTGCGTACGGCCGCGCGCGCGCACTCAGGTCGCGCAGGAAGCCCAGCACCTCGACAGGATCATTCGCCATTTTGGTCGCAACCGAATACTCCGCGTAACTGGAAAAACCCAGCAGGGCGGCCAGTTCGGTACGCAGTACAAGGATCCGTGCGATGTGACCGCTATTGTCCAACGCCGGGTCGTCACCCTGTTCGGACGCACGTACCGCGTAGGCCCGGTAGACGCGTTCACGCAGCGCGCGGTCGTCCGCGTAGCCCAGCACGGGCAGGTAGCTCGGCGCCTGCAGAGTGAACTTCCAACCGCTCCCCCGCCCGTCCTGCTCAGCCGCGACACGCGCAGCGGCAACAGCCTCAGCCGGCAGCCCCGACAACTCGGCCTCGTCAGTGGCCAGGTACGACCACGCATCGGTGGCATCGAGCACGTTCTGCGAGAACTTCGCCGAAAGCGCCGACAATTCCTCTTGGATGTGGGCAAAACGCGCTTTTTCAGTCTCACCCAGCTCGGCACCGCCGAGCCGGAAATCGCGCAGTGCGTTTTCGATGACTTTGCGGCGGGCAGTCTCGAAACCGGCCCATTCCGGTCCGTCTTGCAGACGTTTGTACTGCGCGTACAACACCAGATTCTGGCCGAGCGCGCTGCCGAAACGGCTGACTTTGGGCAGATTGGCGTTATAGGCCTCGCGCAGCGCCGGGGTGTTCACTACGGCTTGCAGGTGTGTGACCTGTCCCCACGCCCGGAACAGCCGCTCGGTGGCATCGTCCAACGGCACCACGAAGCGCTCCCAGCACACCGGCGTAACCGTCTCAGCCTGCTTCACCGCGGCCTCGGCCTCGGCCAGCAGCTGGTCGATGGCCGGGCCGATGTGCTCGGGCAGGATCTCGCCAAAGCGCGGCAGGTCGGAGAAATCGAGCAGGGGGTTGGTCATAGCAGATCCTCACAAAGTCGGTTCGTTAACGATAAGGCGGCGCGTCTAGCGCTAAGCAAGCCAAATCCGGCACCCCTCGGCCCGCAACTGC
>Cebus_capucinus_imitator_PRJNA485217_SSR047__coassemble_1105_pt1 | contig 26821 bp, 21 predicted proteins | sample Cebus_capucinus_imitator_PRJNA485217_SSR047__metabat2_high_PE_004 | metagenome-assembled genome bin Cebus_capucinus_imitator_PRJNA485217_SSR047
CTAAGGCGGCCAGGACGATAGCGACTAGATCCATGTCGGATTCCTCGCGTGTGCCGGGACGAGCGGCGCGATCAGGGCAACGTCGATGGTGCCGCCCGGGCCATCGGCATGGCGCATGGCGGTTCGGCCGTGGAGCTTACATCAGCCCAATCGACTCTACCTTGCCTAACCGTCGCCTTGAACTTCCTGCTTTTATACACCTCGGTATACAGCGTGAAAAGTTGACAGATATGGCCTATCCGGTCATGCGTTGCCGCGTTCAGTGATCCAGTGCCCAGGCATAAGCTTGAGGGTAGGTAATCCACTGTGCCCGGCAATCCGTGCCGTGACCTGAGCTGTTCGGCCTGGGATATGCCACACGCGCCGGGCGAGCCGGGTGCCGGTGGAGCGGCGGCCATCGGTCGCCTGCGCGTGGGTCGCCCTTGGCGAGATCGGTAAGGGCTCCACAGGCAAGCGCTTGGGGAGGACGGCTGGGAGGTGGCTATCGGTCGGCTGTTATAGCCGCCGCCGCGGCGGCCGGCACGCCCTCGCGCCACTGCGACCAGTCGCCGATGATCGCCTGTGCCAATGCATTGGCCACCCGGTAGGCATTGGTGGTTGCCGGTACGAACCCGCCAGACTTGGCGTGCAGTGATTCGGCCACCGACTGGCCGGGGGCCTCGCGGTCGAAGTTCGAGCCGGTGCGAAGTAGGGCTACCCGGCGCAGGTCAATCCGCCCGGCCTCGGCGCCACGCGTGAGCGCAGTCAGCGTCGCGTTGTCCTCCATCTGCGTGGTACATACCCGCGCCTTGCCGTTGCTGACCACCGCGACCTGGGTTGCCATCGCCGCCGCCATCCGGCTGCCGTGCCAGTAGGTGTCCGAGGATAGCGTGTCACAGATGCTCACCTGCGGTGGCGCATTGCCGGGCGCGGCGGAGTAGCGTGCCCGGTAGCGGCGGGCTTCTTCGCTGTCGGCCAATGGCACCGCGCGGCTCAGCGCGTAGGCGCGCTGTAGCAGCGCCTCATCTAGCTGGAATAGCTCGGTGCCGGCATGCCAATCGCCCGGCGTGCCCGGTCGCGCCGCGCCCAGTGCGACGATGCCTGAGTTCCAGTCGGCCGGCACCTGACGCGGGTCGAGCGTGTAGTTCAGCCCGCCATCGACCACATAGCGTGCCCAGTGCGCGGAACCCAGGGTGCCATAGGCCGGATCGATACCGCCGATGCCGGCGACGATGACGTAGCTGCGGCGCAGGTCGAACCACGGCGAGAGCATCAGTGCGGTTACGCTGCTGGCGGCGTTGGCATAGCCCATGTCGGTGGTGAGCATGCACAGTGTGGCGTCGGCGCGGCAGCGCACCGCCGGATAGCGTGATGCCAGCCCCGGTACAGTGATATGCCGATCCAGGCCAGCATGCGCTAGCCAGGGTCTGGCTTCGCCGTCGAACATGGTGATGATGAGCACCCGTGGCGCCAGTGGCGTGGCGGCGGGCGCTGCGGTCGCATACAGCGGCATCATGCAGATCAACAGCGGCACCAGCATGCGCCAGCGCGGGTACCAAGCGATCATGTGACTCGCTCATTGTGAGATGGGGGAAGCCTCACTGTAGCGAGCATGTGTCTGCCGATGCGCAGTGATCCGGTGATCCCGGTGTTCAGCGCAGTACGAAGCGTTCGATTGCCAGCGCTACACCGTCCTCGGTGTTGGCGGCGGTCTGCTGCGCTGCCGCCGCTTTGACCGCCGGGATCGCGTTGTCCATGGCCACGCTGACCCCGGCAAACGCCAGCATCGACAGGTCGTTTTCGTGGTCGCCGATGGCCATCACCCGCGCGCGTGCGATGCCCAGATGCTGCGCCAACTGCGTCAGTGCGGGTCCCTTGCCAGCCTGCGCATGGATGATTTCCAAAAAGTACGGCGCGCTCTTGAACACGCCGTAGCGCTGGGTCAATTGTGCCGGTAGCCGCGGGATCAGCGCGTCCAGTACCTGCGGCGCATCGACCATCATCAATTTGCGAAAGCGTAAAGCCGGGTCCATCTCAGCGACCGCGCGGTAGCGCAGCGGCGCACTGGATAGGTAAGCATCGAGCACGGTGTACGGGCTGATGTCGGCATTGGCGGTAAAAATGCCGTCGGCATCCATCCCCTGGAAATGCACCCCGAGTTCGCGTGACACTTGTTCGCAGTAGCGATAATCGTCAAAGCCGAGCAAGCGCTCAAGCAAGCACTCACCGGTCCCGACCGCCTGCACCACCGCGCCGTTGAAGCAGATGCAGTAGTCCTGGTCCCCGTTGAGACCAAGTTCGTGCAGGTAACGAAGCGCGCCGGAAAACGGCCGCCCGGTGGCCAGCACCACGCGCACGCCTTGGGCGCGCGCGGCGGCGATTGCGTTGCGAGTACGGGGGGAAATTTCATGGCCGGCGTCGAGCAGCGTGCCGTCCATGTCGATGGCGATGAGTTCGATCACGTGAGCGAATCGGCTGCGGCGGGACAGCATAGCGGTTTGCGCTGTGTCAGCGGAAAGCGCCGAACACGGGTTACGACGACTGAGTCTCCCGCCGTTGGCTTGCGATGCGCTGGTGGTAGGTAGTTGTATCGATACGATCCGGTGTCATTGCGGGGATTGATGACGCCCTGTGATCGTATCCAGATGGGCAAGAACCGCGTTCAAGCGTTCGCTTTCCGCCAGGGCGGCGACGTAGCCGTCCGGCCGTACCAACACCCATTGACCCGGCGTCAGGCCGTAGGCCTCGGCGAAGTGCCCGTTGTCGTCGCGCAGCAGGCCGGTCTCGCCAATGGTCCAGACCTGCAACTGGGTGCGCGCCGGCACAATCGAGTATTCAGCTTGGTAACCGAGCAAAGTCCAGTGCGTGCCTTTGAATATCTCGAATAGACGCCGCGACTGTCCGCCCGCTGCGTGCAGTCGCGCGTCCGGTGCACGACCGCCGACCACGAGTCGATGACCACTCGGGCGTCGCGGGAGCGACAGCGATAGCGATGAATCGCGATAGCCCAGATCCAGCTGCTGTACCTCGCGGCCGCGCCGATAATCGCCACGCTGGGCGTTGTCTAACAGCCTGATCGACAGTTCCAGCATCGATGCCGCGATCGGTCGTCGTTCTTGCTCGTAAGTGTCCAGTAGCTGTTCCGCTGCTCCGCGCACTACCGCAGCCAGCTTCCAGCCCAGGTTGTAGGCATCCTGGGCGCTAGTATTCAGCCCTTGTGCTCCGGTCGGCGGATGGGCGTGCGCGGCGTCGCCGACCAGCAGCACCCGGCCGTCGCGGTAGTGATCGGCCAGGCGAGCACTCATCTGGTAGGCCGATGCCCACGCCACGTGCTGGACCTTGATGCCATTGCGGCGGGTACGTGCTCGCACCAGTGCGTGGAGGCCAGCGGTGGACAGGTCCACCTCGCTCTTCAGCGCTAGCGGCGCCTGCAATTGGAACAGCGGCGTGCCCATCAGCGGACACAGCCAAATCTGCCGGGCCACGTCGTCTTCGTTGAAGCAGTGCCAGGCATCGCGGGGCAGGCCGCTGAGCACGATGTCGGCCACCACGGCGTGTACTCCCAGGGACCTGCCGGGAAAGTCAATGCCCAGCGTCTGGCGCACCAAGCTGCGCGCGCCGTCGGCGCCGATCAGGTAGCGTGCGTGCAGCCGTTGTTCGCCGTCCGGCGAGGCGATCTGCGCAACCACACCATCCGCTGTCGGCTCGAACCCGATCAGGTCATGGCCGAACTCCACCGCGTGGCCGAGTTCGGCCAGACGTTCACGCAACACCGCCTCGGTCAGGTACTGCGGGACCATCAAGGCCTGCCGGTAGGGCTCGGCCGGTGTGGCGATGCCATGTTCGATGACGTCAGTGTCGCTGCTGCTGCCATTGGCGTAGTGGATACGCACGGCCGGGTAGCGACCGCCGCTGGCGAACAGGCGATCGATGATCCCCATGTCCTCGAAGATCTCCTGGCTGCGCGGCTGGATGCCCTTGCCGCGCGAGCCATGAAAGGGCTGCTCTCGACGTTCCAGCAGGCGCAGGTTGATCCCGCGACGGGCCAGCTCAATTGCCAGGGTGAGGCCGGCCGGTCCGCCGCCACAGATCAAGACTTCGGTAGATGCGCGCATCGTCGTCTCCAATTGTGTGTAATACGCACTTAATTGGAGGGCAGGTTATGACCCGAATAAACAATGTGCAAGATACACATATTTCGCCAGAGCTGAAGTCGCTGCATCAGTCGCTGATCAGCATCATCAGTGTGATGAACCGCCCGCGTAACGACGAACGGCTGATCCGGGCGGCAGGGGTTAAGCTGGATCCGGCGCTGTTCCGGCTGTTGGTGGTGATCGAGCGGGTGGGTCCGATCGGTGTGGTCGAGCTGGCCGACCGGCTGGGCCGCGACTACACCACCATCAGCCGGCAAGTCGCCAAATTGGCGGCGATGGAGTTGGTGACGCGCCGTGGCAACCCCGAAGACCGTCGTATCCGTGAGGCGACAATCGCGCCCAAGGGCAAGCAGATCACCGACCGCCTTGATGCGGCACGCGAACGGATCGGGCAGGCGATCTTCGCGTCGTGGTCGGCGCAGGATGTATCCACGCTGGTACGGTTGATGCGGCGATTCGCCGATGCGCTGGAGGCCGACGAACGCCGGGAGCTGGAGTGAAGCGCAATCCGCTGCGCTATGGCTCAACCCTTGGGCGCCTGCGTGGTGGAAAACGCGATCGGGGTAGCGCCGGTGATCGGGCCGACCTTGGCGCTGCTGTGCACGTAGAGCGTCACCGGTCGTTCGAAGTTCAGCGGACCATCCACCACGGCGTTGGGGCCGATCACTACGCGCGGGACGCGTGGGGTGCTGACGTAGCTGGGCTTCTTGAGATATAGCCGTCCGCTGACATGCGAGCCGGCGCCGATGGTCACGTCACCACTGACAAAGGCGATATTGCCGTCAACCTCAGTCTGTACTAGACCAAGTTCGCCGCTGACCAAGTTGACGTCACCCTCAATGCGGCTGCCGTGGTCGGCGAACAGGTTGCCGCTGACCAGAGTCAGCCCACCATCGACCACGACCTTGCGGCCGAGCGCGATATTGCCGCTGACATCTGTCAGACGACCGGTCTGGCAGTCCTGGGCCACACTCAGATGGCCGCTGGTGGTGCCGGCGTTACCGATTTTCGCCCCGGCTTCGACGGTGATATCGCCGCTGACCGAATGGACGTTACCAACCTGTGCGCCATGGGCCACGTGGACGTTGCCGCTGACCGTGTTCAAGCGGCCGTAATGCTGACCGGGCTGGGTCTGCACGTCGTCGGAGATCGTGTTTTGCTCTTGCTGGGCCATGGCCAGTGCCGGGGTGGTCATTAGCAATGCCACCAACCACTTCGATCGTGTGATACGCATGGCGAGCCTTTTTTCACTGAACGATGTGGGCGGTGAGATCCCCGCATCAGGAGGGGAGCACGGCCGCTGCACGCCCGTCACCTGCCGAAAGTCACCGCGTTGTTCGCGATGAGGCAGGACGCAGGCGCAGCGCGTTAGCCAGCGCGCCGCCGCTAACGGTCACTTACAGCTCGTTAGGGCACGGATTACCAGCCCGCCACGGCCCCGTCGCTGCGTGGATCGGTTGCGCCGCTCAAGGTGCCGTCGGGCTCGCGTACCAGCGCACCGGCGTGACCCATCACCGAGGTGAACGCCGGCAGCCGTTCTACCACGTGGCCGGCCTGCTGTAGCGCTTGCACCACCGCCGGCTCGAACCGATCCTCCAGCTTCAATGAGGTGCTGTGCTCGCCCCAGGTACGGCCGAGCAGCCAGCGTGGCGCGGTGACGGCTTGTTGTAGCGGCATGCCGTAGCGCGCGTAGCGGGTAAACACGGCGGCCTGGGACTGCGGCTGGCCTTCGCCCCCCATCGTGCCATAGCTCATCACCCGGCCGTCGTCGAACACCGCCAGGGCCGGATTGAGGGTGTGAAATGGCTTGCGTCCGGGCTTGAGTGCGTTCCATCCATCGGCGGCTAGACGGAAGCTGCAACCCCGGTTCTGCCAGATGATGCCGGTGTGCGGCAGCACCAGTCCGGAGCCGAACTCGAAATAGGTGGACTGAATGCAGCTGACCGCGCGGCCTTCGCTGTCAATCGCGCCGAACCAGACCGTGTCGCCGGCCTGCGAGGGTTGCGGCCAGGGTAGGGCGCGTTGCGGGTCGATGCGTGCCGCTAGCGCGTCCAGTGCGGCGTCGTCGTCCAACAGCGCCTGCGCGTCCAGGGTCATGTAGGCCGGATCGCCAACGTGCGCATCGCGGACCAGGAACGCGTGTTTGGTCGCCTCAATCAGCCCGTGCAGGTGGTCATAACTGTCGGCAGTCGCGGCGTCGAGCCGGTCGAACAGCGCCAGGATCAGCAGCGAAGCCAGTCCCTGGGTCGGAGGCGCATGGTTGTACAGCGTGGCGCCACGCACACGCACCTGCAGCGGCACGCTGGCGGTGGCGTGGTGTGTATGCAGGTCGGCGGCGGCCAGCGGACTGCCGAGCGCCGCGAGGTCGTCGGCAATCGCGGTGGCCAGCTCGCCACGGTAATAGTCGTCCAGGCCGGCGCTGGCCAGTCGTTCCAGCGTTGCGGCCAGCGCGGGTTGCAGCAACCATTCGGCTTCACGCAGAGGCCGGCCTGCGGGCTCGAACACCTCCGCGTAGGCGCCGGGCTGCCCGCGCAGCTCCGCGCTTTTCGACGCGGCAATCTGCGCGCCGCCGGCGGTCACCGGCACACCGCTACGGGCATGATGAATGGCGTCCTCCAACAGCCGTGACAGCGGCAGCCGGTGTTCGCCACTGGCCAATGCATGTGCCCATCCCGATACGGTGCCGGCAACCGTGTTGGCCGCGTCCGCGCCGCGCCAGGGAATCACCTCCAGCCCGGCATAGTGGTCCAGACTGGCAGCGTGCGCGGCGCAGCCGCAGGCATCGATCGCGTGGATGCGTCCGTCCGGTTCGCGCAGCAGCCAGAAGCCGTCGCCACCGATGCTGGTCATGTGCGGGTAGACCACCGCCAGGCAGGCGGCGGTGGCGACCGCCGCCTCAATCGCGCTGCCGCCGTCGCGCAGTACGTCACGGCCGGCCTGCGCGGCTAGGTGGTGGGGCGCGACCACCAGGCCACGGCGCGCGCGTAGCGTGTGCAGCATCAGTGCTGTGCTCCCAGTGGCGCCGGGGTGCTATAGCCGATCAGGCCGGCCTGCTCCAGCTGCGCGGCAAGTGCGAACAGGCGATCCTCGCGGCCTGGTGCGGCGATCAGCTGCACGCCTAGCGGCAGCTGGCCCGGACGCTTCAGCGGCGCGGCCAGTACCGGGCAACGCGCCAAACCCAGTGGTTGGGTCAGGATCCCGAGGTTGGCGCGTGCGGACACCGGCTGGCCGTCGATCACGATGGTTTCCTCATTAATGCGTGGGGCGACGCAGGGCACTGCGGGGGCAAGCAACACATCGACCTCATCCCATAGTTGCCGCATCGCAGCGTCGAACCAGTCGGCGAAACGCCGGGCGTCGGCAATCGCTGCGGCGGGCAGCTGTAACCCTGCCAACAAGCGGTCGCGGGTGGCCGGGTCGAAGCCGGCCGCCTGTTCGGTGAGTGCGGCGCGATGACGATAGCCTCCTTCGGCGGCGGTCATCACGAAGGCTGCGGCGCGTGCGCGCTGCGCATCGGGCAGCTCGCGGATGGCGGTACTGCCCAAGTGCGCGGCGAGTGCGTCCAGGCCGGCGACAAGCTCTGGATCGAGATTACGCGCAAACCAGCCGCCAAGACGGGCGATGCGCAGATCAGCGGCGTCCCGGTGCGGAAGCGGCGCGCCGGCCATCGCCTCATAGACCGTACGCAGGTCGGCCACCGAGGTAGTGAACGGTCCGGCGACGTCAAAGGCATCGACGAACGGGAACACGCCGTCCAGCGGCAAGCTGCCGTGACTGGGGCGCAGGCCGTAGATGCCACACAGCGCGGCCGGTACCCGAATTGAGCCGTTGGTGTCAGAGCCGAGCGCAAACGGTACCAGTCCGGCCGCTACCGCCGCGGCCGAGCCGCCGGATGAGCCGCCGGCCAAGCGCTGTCGGTCGTGCGGGTTGCGGGTGGTGCCGTAATGCGCGTTGACCGTCGCAAAGCCATAGGCGAACTCGTCCATATTGGTGGTGCCGACCAGTACTGCACCTGCCTCGCACAAGCGCTGCACCAGCCGGGCATCGCGAACCGCCGCGGCGGCATCGGCGCGGATCGCTGCGCCAGCGGTGGTCGTCAGCCCGGCGACGTCGAACAGGTCCTTGACCACGAACGGGACGCCAGCCAGTGGGCCGCCGTCGCCACCGCCGTCGATCGCAGCCTGTACCCGCGTGGTATCGGCGCGCGCACGCTCAGGCAGTACTCGGGTCAGCGCGCACAGGTGCGGATTGGTCGCGTCAATGCGTTCGAGCGTGCGCTTGGCGGTGAGGTCGGCGTGACCCGGTGTGGTCCGGGTCGACACTGTGATCGCGTTGATCTGGCCGGACCCTGATACAGGGATGTCCTCAACCGGTGCGATGAACTGGCGCAACAACTCGGCGTAGCTGTCGAGCAGGTCGGTGTTGCGCTGGACGCCGGCTCGGTAGGGGGCGGGAATCTGCATCGTGGCCTCGTTGAGACGCTCGCTGACTCAGCGTCGGATGGGTGGGAGCGCGGCGTACGCGCGAATGGGGGTGACGGGGGCTGCGTCGCGTGCCTACACAGGGAACGTAAATAATGTTCAGCCTGGCAACGGCGCTCCCACAGCCGGAGGATGCGGGGCGGTCAGGCGCTCGACCAGCAACGCCTCTAATGCGAGTACGTCGACCTCCATGACCACCTCGTTGAGCTGCTCGCCGAGTCCAGGCTGATAACCGCTCGCCCACGATAGCGTGTCGCCGTAGCCGGCACCGGGTTCGGTGTTGGTGTCGATATAGAGTTTCTCGATGGATGTGGCCAGCGACGGCTCCAGCCATACGGCGGTGGCCAGTTCGTCCCACATAGGGAAACCAGGTTCACGCCGGCGCAAGGCTTGCCCGAGTGTGGTGTCGGCTGCGCTCAGGCGCCCGATCAACTCGGCGGTCAGCTCGGTGGCGGTAGATGGATCGACTGGCACCATCACGATTTTGCGCCATGGTGCGCGTTGGACGATACGCGCCGCCTCCGGATCCCAGCGCAGATTGAACTCGCGGCGTGGCGAATGCGCGAACTCGCGGGCGAACTGGTGCGCTGACACGCTATCGAGCCGGCGTTGCGGATTGAGACTGCCGCCCATGTAGACCAGCTCTTTGGCAAGCGTGGCGAACTGCGGATCCAACGACTGTGCCAGTGCCAGGTTGGTCAGCGGACCTGTCGCAATGATGCTGACCTGACCGGGGTACTGGCGGACCATGCGCAGCATAAACAGCGCGGCGTGCTCATCAGACGGACGCACTACGCTGGGATTGCCCAGCGCCAGCTCAGGTACAACATCGTGGGCGTGGTAGCGCGGTGAGCTCTGCACGGTATCGGCCTGCACCCATTGCCGGGTCCAGGCACCCTTCCAGACCAGCTTTCCGTGCAGTGCTTCCCAACGCTCGGTGGCGGTCTCGGAATTGAGTAACGGAAACACCGGGCCGGGCAGCACGGGGATATCGGGACGACCGGCCAGCTCTAGCAGGCGGCAGGTGTGGGCCAGCGCCTCGTCGCGCCAGATGTTGCCACTGACCGCCGAGATGCCGAGCACCTCGACCTCGGGCGATTGCAGCAATAACAGCTGAGCGGGGGTGAAGCCGTCAATGTCGTCCTCGAGGATCACCAGGCGTTTGTCAGGAAAATCGGGCTGTTGCCGTTTGCTCATTGCATGTAAAGGCGATTAAAGCCGGAGCGGGATGCCGGTAGCACCCGCTCCAGAGGGATGAAGGCCAGCCGCCCACGGTACAGGCACGGCTGGCACGATGCTTACAGCGCGATCGAACCACCGAAGGTGATCATGATGGTGCGGTCTTGCAGCAGCTGCCAGGTCGCTGCCGCCGCCGTGGTGGACAGCGAGGTGGTCGCCGAATAGGTCAGCGCCTGGCGGTTACCGAGGTTGTACAGGTTGACCTTGATATACGGCTTCTTCAGGCCGCCGAAATCTCTGAAGTTGTAACCGCTGTCGAGACTGAAGACGGTAAAGCCACCCGCGTACGAGCCGGCCGCGTTGGTAAACGTACCCCAGATGCCGCTCTGCGAGGTTGCGCTCAACGTCGCCCAGAACGGACCATCGGTGTAGTTAAGCGCCGCGTAGCCGGCATTCCTCGGCACATTGATTAAGGTGCTGCCACCCACTGCGTAGGTCGTGCCTTCAAACGTCAGATCGTTCTTGATCTCGGCCTTGGTATAGGCGTAGGAGGTGTAGAGGTTCCACTGATCGTTGAACTTGTAGCTGAACTCGCCGTTGATGCCGCGCATCTGCACCGCGCCAAGGTTAAAGTAGACGTACTGCGAGGTAACCGAATCGGTGCCGCTGAACTGTTTGTTTTTGAAATTAGTGGCAAACGCATCGACCATCGCGCTGACCTGGTCGCCGTAAAAGCGCCAACCCAGGTCGACCGTCTTAGCTTGTTCCGGCTGGGTGCTGCCGGCGCTGGTGGTAGTGCCGGTGGCGGCGGCATAGGCGGCGTTATAGATGCCGTCGATAGCGGCCAGCGCGATCGGTGCACGGTAGGTTTCACCGGCGCCCAAATACAGCTGATTTTGGTCATCGAGCTGGTATTTCAGACCCAAGTCAGGCGTGAACTTCTTGTATTCCTTGGAACCGGCCGCGTAGAACTCACTGCTGCTGTCCGAATCGGGCATGTTCCAATACCAGCCCTCACGCTTGACCTTGGTGTAGGCGCCGCCGACGGTAATCGACAATTGGTCGGTGGGCGTCCAGGTATTGTTGACGAAGACGCGCTCGGTCGGGGTGGTGACGTGATACTTGTAGCTGACGTAGGGGTTGCCGGCGGAGTTACGCACATAATAGGCGCTGTTATGTCCCCACACATCCGCCGCGTTGCCGGCGGCATCGATCGCCCCCCAGGCGTTCAACGCCGACTGGCGTGGGCGCTCGTACAAAAAGCCGTATTCCAGGCTGTCGTTTTCACTGAAGTCTTGCTTGAACTTTAGGTGTATGCCCGGACGCCAAGTGTCGGAGGTATAGAAGTTGTAGTAATTAAGACCTGACGATGTCGCGCCCGATCCGCCACCGCCGTAGCCATAGACGAAGTACGGCACGACTGACAGGTGCAGCGAGTCGGTCAGGGTGAACTCACCATCCAGGCTGGCAATCCAGCTGCGGAACGGGTTGGTCTGAAGGCCTGCATACGTGCCCGGTGACGATGCGTCATAGACCGAGCTGTAGCCGGTCTTATAGCCAGATTGGGCAATCTGGCTCTTGGTCAGCGCACGGTAGTTGTTCTTCATTTCGCGGTTGTACTGCAGCGAGAACGTCAGCGAGTTTTCATCATCAATGGTCCACACCGACTTGCCGTCGATCTTGGTGACCTTGGACTGACCGGCGCCACGCCACAAATCGGTTTCATTGTGCGAATAAGAGATCCACGAGCGCACCGGGCCGATATCGCCGGTGTTGTAGCGTACGAAGGTGCGGTTGTAGTCGTTGCCGCCTGCGCTCTGGCTGACGTCCACGCCGGCGTCGTGGGTTGGGTCGACCGTGACCCAGGCGATATTGCCGCCGGCCGCACCGATCACCGGCGAGGACACGCTCGGAAAACCTTGTTCGACAGTGATGTCACCCATGTTCTCGGTATCGCCGTACTCCGTGGCATAGATCTGGTAGTTGCCCGAATCGTTGATCGGCACGCCGTTGACGGTGACGCCGACTTCGTCGGACGGGAAACCACGTACGGTGAATTTGCCGTCGTTCAGACCGGTGATGTCATTGGTGGCCGAGATGGCCCCTGGGATGCTGCGAAGCATCTGAGTGAAGTTGGCGCCCGGTGTCGCCTTGAGGATCGCTTCGCGGCCGACCGTGGACACCGCCTTGGGTGCGGACTGGTACTGCATGTTGCCACCGCCAATCGACACGACCTGACCGCCAACCTGTATCGCGTCGAGCTGCTGCACCTCGCGCTTGGTAGCGTTGGATGTGGTGGTGTTGGAGGTGGTAGTAACGCTGGAACGCGTGGTGTCGGTGGCGGTGTCCTCATCCTGCGATTGGGCGAGGGCGGCCTGCATGGGCAGATACAGCGCGGAACTGACGGCGAGGGCCAGGAGCGTGGTCTTCATGTGGGGAGTGCCTGTAAGGGTTGTATTGCGGAACAACGGGGTAACTTCGGTACAACGGGTGAAACAGGCCTTCCTTGAGCCTTGGAAATCGTGTGTTCTGAGTGCAACTAAGGCGTCGGGAGCGGCGTGCTGGGCGGGCTATCGCGATAGCCCGCCCAGCCGGCCAGTAGCGCCCGTACGACCGGCGCACCGACCCGGTAGTTGGCTTCGTAGGCGGCGAGCTGGCCGGGCGTTTCGTCGCCGACGGTGGCAAGTGGATCCTGCCCGGGCGGTGGCATCGAGGGATTGCTGGCGGTGCGCAGCACCAGCACGCGCTGCGGGTCGAGCAGCCCCATCGCGGCGTAACGCTGCACGCGCTCGGCCGCGCTCTGGCTTTCCATATTGGTCATTGCAAAGCGGCCCTTGCCGCCGGTCCACAGTGCCACCCAGTCCTCGGCCCAACGATTGCGCATCGCGCCATGCCAGTAGCGCTTGCTGCCGAGGGTTTCGCCGAGCACCACGTGCGGTGGCTTGAGCGCTTCGGGAAAGCCGACCCAGGCCTTGCGCCGCTCGGCCAGCAGGGGATTGTCTGGGATCGCCACATTGCGAGTCAGCGCATAAGCCCAACCGACCAACGTCGCATTGAGCGTCCAGGCCATACCCAGCTGATCGGCACTTTCCACGCTGCCATAGCCATTGGGGTCGCTGGGCAACGTGTTGGGCTTCAGTGCGCCGATCGCGAACAACCCGTACGGCCAGCCGGATGGGATCTCACGGTCATCGAACTCGCGTAATTCATCGCCGTTGACCACCCAGCGTGCCCAGGCGGCGCTGCCGACCGAGACCGTGTTGGGATCGCCGCCGGAAATACCGGTGAATAGCCAGTAGGCGTGGGTCAGGTCAAAGCGCGGGTCAAGCACGAACGCATCCATGTCCGACAGCAACAGCCCGTACTCACCCTGGGAATTTCGGCGTATTCCGCGTACCGCACCGCGTACCGGAATGCGCTCGTTTAGATGGTCGCGTTCGACCCACAGCTGGTACTCGCCAGGCATGTCGCCGCTGTCGGCGCCGTTCTCAAAGTTAGCCACCACCACGACTTTGACTGGGATTTTGCGTGCCGGCTCCGGTGCAGGAGGGACGGCGGCACTGGCCAGCGTCGGGAACAGCAACAGCGAGCAGAACAGGCGACGCAGGCGGGTTGCAGGCATGGTGATTCTCGGAAGGGCGGGATCAATCGGGACGCAGTGCCGGCAGCGGCCGGCCAAGCGCGGGGGGCTGTGGACGATTGAGTAGCTTGATCATCAGTGCTTCGACGCCGGCGACGTCGACCTCGCGCACCACCTGTTCGGGTTGTTCGCCGAGTCCGGGCTGGTAACCGGGCGCCCACGACAGGATGTCGCCATAGCCGGGGCCGAACTCGGTATTGGTATCGATGTAGAGCGTGTCGGCGCGGCTGACCAGTCGTGGGGCCAGCCAGACCGCAGCCGCCAGTTCGTCCCACATTGGAAAGCCGGTTGCGTGTGATTTCAGCGCCCGCGCGATCGGCGTGTCCGCCGCGCTCATTCGTGCCAATAGCGGTGCGGTCAGCTCGGTGGCGGTGGACGGATCAACCGGCACCATCACGATTTTGCGCCACGGCGCGCGCATCACGATGCGGGCGGCTTCCGGGTCCCAACGGATGTTGAATTCGCGCCGAGGCGAATTGATGAACTCGCGCGCAAATTGTGTCGCTGAGGTGCTGTCAAGGCGTTGTTGCGGATTGAGGCTGCCGCCCATGTAGACCAACTCTTTGGCCAGCGTGGCGAACTGTGGGTCCAGTGACTGCGCCAGCGCCAGATTGGTCAGCGGACCGGTGGCGACGATGCTGACCTGGCCAGGGTATTGGCGGACCATGCGTAGCATGAACATCGCCGCCGGTTCGGTGGATGCGTTGACCACGCTGGGATTGCCCAGGGCCAGATCCGGAACGACATCGTGGGCATGGTAATGGGGAGCGCTTTGTTGGGTCTTTTCGACCCAGTCGCGGGTCCAGGCTCCTTTCCAGACCAGTTTGCCGTACAGCGCCTCCCAACGTTCGGTAGCAAGCTCGGAATTGAGCAATGGATACACCGCGCCCGGCAGGATCGGGATCTGTGGGCGGCCGGCAATTTCTAGCAACCGGCGCGCATGCGCCAACCCGGCATCGCGCCAGATATTGCCGCTGACCACACAGATCCCCAGTACCCTAACCTCGGGCGCCTGAAGCAACATCAGCAGGGCCGGATTGAAGCCATCGATATCGTCGTCGATGATGACCAGCCGCGGCGCTGACGTATCAGCGGCTGCCGCGCTCGACGGTAGCCATAGCGAGCACAGCGCCAACCAGACAAGAATACCGAACCGCTTCATGCTGGCAGGTGCGCCTTTAGCAGCGCCTCCTCGTAGCGGGTGAAGTCCTGCTCCAGTCGCCACTGGAGTTGCGCCTTCTCGCTGCTCTCTAACAATCCACGACAAGATGCGTCCGGTGTGTCACGGTGGGTCAGCGTCGCCGCGCAGGCGGGTGTGGGCCGTCCGCCGGCCTGCCACAAGCTCTGGCCGGGCAAAAACGCGTAGCTCAGTCCATTGCGGGCGATGTGCTTGAGGGTGAGGTAGTCCAGTCCCTGCTCGCTGACCGCGCGCTGGTATTCGTGGGTCATATCGATGCGTGAGACGCCTTCGTCATCAGTGGACAGCACCACCGGTACGCCGGCGGCCAGGTACATCGACAGCGGGTGCGCGCTGCCGCGCACACCAAGGATCACATCATTGCTGGTCAGGTTGATCTCCACGGCAACCTGGCGCTCACGCATCGTACGCAGTAACCCCAGAGGGTTGTCTTCGTAGGCCAGGTCGACACCATGGCCGATGCGTCGAGCGCCGGCTTCGACGGCCGCACGGATGTGAAAGCTCAGGTCGGCCGGTGGCACCAGTCCCAGCGTGAGTTCACCGGCATGCAGGCTCAGCGGTACGGTAGGCTGGCGTGCCGAGAAGAAACGCAGCATCGCCATATGCGCGCGGTAATCCGTGCGCGCCACCGCATCGTCTTCCGGTGCAACGATGTTGACCCCCACGTAGCGGCTGCCGCCGGCAGCGACGAGCGCGTAGTTCAGCGCCATTTGCCCGAACACGAACGGCTGCGGGAGCGTGCGTAGCACGTAGGTCACGTAGCGATATTCGACCGCGCAGGCTGGCGCAGGATTGGCTTGATCACAGTGCAACAGCTGGCGCACCTGTGCATCAGTGTGTGCGGTCTCGGCGCGGGCTGCTTCGACCTGAGTCGGTAGTTCGGCCTGGATTTGTGCCAGGTCGACGGCATAGTTGTGAGCGTCCCAATTCAGTGCTTGCATGCGTCGGCCGACCCGGTTGGTCTGCTCGGGGTTACTGATCAGCTCCACGTAGCCGACGTGGTCGCGCGCGGCCTGCTCCAGCGTTGCGGCCACCATCTCGGCGCGGTGCTGTTTGCCCACCGCATCAAAACGGGCGAACGTCGAGAAGAAGTGGTCGTGCCCAGAGGCTTGCCCCGGAGTGGGCACGAAGTTGCGCATCGACAGCGCATCCACAGTGCGCGCATACAGCTCCGGATTGCTTGTGGCCAGCGCGTGCGCCGGTACCTGGTCCCGGGTACAGGGCGGCGGAAGTAGCGCGTGGTTGCTCAGCTCGACGCAAAACCCGTCCGCATCGGCCCAACGGAGAAAGTCCTCGGCATAGATTGAGCCACCGATATGGTTATGCAGGTCTGCGCCCTTCGGCATCGCTTGTAGCAGCGCACGCAGCAGGGCCGGCTTGTCGGCCGCGGCTTGCAACATGGCCGAGACACGCTGTTCGCGCGTGGCGGCGGACGGGCGACGAGCCGCCGCAGGCACGGCGAAGGTCAGTAGCAGGAAAACGAGGAGTACGGAGCGCAAGCGCATGGCAGAGGATACGAGGGCCAAATTAGGAATGAGTTTGCTGAGGCTGCTGAGAGGACTGGGCCGCCGCGAGGGCCCTGCCGATTCAAGACATGTCTGGCCGCGAATCGCCTCTACAGCGCGTAGCGCAGTACAAACAGGGCGGCGATCACCCAGCTGGCCGGATGTACTTCGCGCCAGCGGCCGGCCCCCAGCTTGAGTACCGCATAGGCGAGGAAGCCCAGCGCCAGACCGTTGGCGATCGAATAGGTCAACGGCATTGCCAGCGCGCACAGTGCGGCCGGCAGTGATTCCGTCAGCTCACTCCATTCCACGTCCACCAGCTCGCGCAGCATCGAGGCGGCGACATAAATCAGCGCGGGCGCCGTTGCGTAGGCCGGTACCATTGCCGCCAAGGGCGAAAACAGCAAAGCGAGCAGGAACAGCGCGGCGACGGTCAGGGCGGTCAGGCCGGTACGGCCGCCGGCCTGTACGCCTGCGGCACTCTCCACGTAGGCCGTGGTGCTGGAGGTACCCAGCAGTGAGCCGGCGAGGATCGCGCCACTGTCGGCGAATAGTGCGCGGTCAAAACGTTTGCGCAGCGCCGGAGTACCAAGCAGTCCGGCGCGCTTGGCAACGCCCATCAGAGTGCCGGTGGCATCAAACACCTCCACCAATACGAATACCAGCACCACGTGCAACACCGCAGTCAGCGCCGAACCGTCGCCATGACCGCGCAGCGCCCCGTGGATATCCAACTGCATAAAGGTCGGCGTCAGGCTGGGCGGCCACGACAGCAGGCCCTGCCAGTGCACGTGGCCCAGCGCGGCGGCCACAGCGGTGATCGCCAGGATGCCGATCAGGATCGCACCGCGAACACGGCGTTGGTCGAGGATCGCGATTAACGCCAGCCCCGCTAGCGCCAGTAGTGGCTCGGGTCGATGCAGATCGCCCAGCGTCACCAAGGTGGCCGAGCTGGAAACCACCAGCCCGGCCTTCTGTAGGCCGATGAAGGCCAGAAACAGTCCGATGCCGGCGGCAATGCCACTGCGCAACGCCGGTGGGATGCCATCCACCAGCCAGCGCCGCGCGCCGATCAAGGTCAGCAGCACGAAAACGCAGCCAGACACGAACACCAGTCCCAGTGCCTGTTGCCAGCTGTAGCCGAGGGTGCCGACCACCGTGAAAGCGAAGAACGCGTTGAGCCCCATACCCGGTGCGGCCCCAACCGGATAGTTGGCGAGCAATCCCATCAGGGTGGAGCCCAGCGCTGCCGCCAGGCAGGTAGCGACGAACACCGCGCCGCGATCCATGCCGGTGGAGGCCAGGATATCTGGGTTGACGAAAACGATGTAGGCCATCGTCAGGAAGGTGGTGGCCCCGGCCAGCACCTCAGTGCGTACGCGGTTGCCGCTACTGGCCAGGTCGAAGCTGAAGGCCATCAGAGCACCCAGTTCATGGCAGGGAGGCGGAGGCGGGCATCGGGACCGGGGACAGCTGCGTTCATGGCGTCTCACTGAAAGGGGCGTGGGCGAGGTCCGCATCCAGCGGGGGTCGGAGCACACGTCCATTTTGCCGGGCGGAGCGAATCTTTAACATGTCATTATTGCAATGCAGCGAACGGGCGTATGCATGCACTAATATGAGGCATAGGCTCGGCCGGGCGCGACGAGTTGCCGCGAGTCGGCGGACGGACCACGGGCTAGAGATCGAGCAACAGCCGCGCCGAGCGGCTGCGTGAGCAGCACAGCACAAGCTTGTGGCTGGCGGCGCGCTCGGCTGGGCTGAGTACGCTGTCGCGGTGCTCTGGCTCACCCGCCAGAACCCCGGTCAAACAGGCACCGCAGATCCCCTGCTCACACGATACCGGTACCGCGATCCCGGCCTGGTGCAGCGCGTGCGCAATACTGACCTGGGCCGGTACGGTCACGACTTGGCCAGTGCTAGCCAGTTCGACCTCAAAGGCGCGATCCGTGGTCGTGGTCGACAGGGCCGCACCGAAATGCTCCCGATGGACCTGCGCCAGCGCCCAGCCAAAGCCGGTGGCGAGCGCGGTGAATCGGTCCATGAACGGCGCCGGCCCGCACAAATAGAGCTGGTCGCGCGAGGTCGCTGCGCGCAGTTCCACCGGGACATGCGTGCGCGCGCTCTCGCCTTCTGTACTGGCATGCAGTAGTACCCGCCCGTGCACAAAGCCACGTTGCAGCCGCGCGCTAAAGGCGACCTGCTCGCGTTGATGGACGTAGTAGTGCAATACAAAGTCCTCGCCGCGCGCTTCCAACGCCTGTGCCATCGACAGCAGCGGGGTGATGCCGATGCCGGCGGCGATCAGCACCTGGCGGGAGCCGGCGCGCAGCGGGAACAGGTTACGCGGTGCAGAGATTTGTAGCCGGTCGCCCAGGGCGATGCTGCCGCATAACTGGCGTGAGCCACCACGCGAGTCTGTGACGTGGCCCACGCATAACAGGTAGTGGTCGCGCTGATGCGGGGCGCTGGCGATCGAATACTGGCGCACTAAACCGTCCGGCAGATGCACATCCACGTGAGCGCCGGCGTCGAAGCTCGGTAATTGACCGTGTAGTGGTTCAAGCCTTAGCGCGCGCTGTCCCGGACCTTCGTCGGTGGCCGCCGCGACGCGGACGTCATGTAGCGCGTTCAACGTGTGGGCCTGCTCAGGCGGTGACGCGGCGACGGGAACAAGGCGGCGGGAAGCGGACGAGGCATGCGCGGCGCAGGGAAGAAGGGAGTCAGTCCGACTTTAGGAAGGCCCTGGCGTGCACACAACAAGCAATATTCGGTGATGGCATTGCATTAAATGCAACGCACTTCCCGCCATGGCGGGAAGTGCAGCTGTAGCGTGTCGGGTGGACGAACTTTGTCGACGACACTGCTTTCCTGACCCCCGCCGGGTGTTTTCGGTGATCGCGCATCTTGGCGAACTGCGTGCCCGGGGGGCGGTTGCGGAGGCGGTGGCGACGATCCGGGGCCATGGTCAGCACCAGGGCATGGGTTGCGACCGCGCGGCCATCTTCAGCTCGCGCGCCCAATTGATAGTCGCCAACGCCACCTGTTGGTGGGTGCGGAGGTCATGGACTCAGCACGCCGTAGTGTGGCGTCCCCTATTAACGAGATCACATCCAAGGCACGCTCTTAACGGTTTGTCGGTACCCCGATCCACACCCAGCCCGGTGTGCCGCACCCCGCCCATCAGGTGTTAGACGCTCGTCTTACGCATCGAGAAATTGCGTGTCTAAATGCCGATTAGAAATCGTACTGCAAAGTCAGACGATTCTCGACGTAATTGAAATCATAGACCGGAGACGTTTGCAGGCCAATGAATTCGCTGATGCTCAGTCCCTTCATCTTTCCGCCAAAATTCCACACGATGAAAGCCATGTACTCAGATTGGTCGAGACTGGCCGAGGTTGCGGTGGGCTTGAGGTCCATGAACGAATACTGCCCGCCCATTGTGAGATTTTGGCTGTACACATAAGTGAGCTTGGTTGCATAGGCATTACCGCTACCAAGATCCTGCACGCTGGTGAAGAACGGGGCGGCAAAATAGGGGCCTGACGCAGAATTGTGTGCGTAGGGCGTAACCAATGCGCCGTCCTTCCAGGTGTTGGCGCTGGCGGCGATGTGGTCGTAGCCGACACTCCAGCTGAGCTCGGGCGATAAGTTCAGCCCGAACTGCGCACCATACGAAGTACTGTCCACTTCGCCGGCCAGCGCCCTGCCCTCGCTGGTGCCGCGCACGAATTGCAGCGCCAGATCCGGACGCAGCGTGGTGTCTTGCCAGAGTAGGTGCGTCTCGGCGTAACCGAGCTTGACATAGTCATCGTAGCTTTCGTACCAGAGTTGGCCGGTGAGCAGCTTGTCGCCCAATGATGCGCTGCGTCCAGCGCCGATCGCCCACATGCCGTTGGTTCGTTGTGTCACGTCGGTGTAGGCGGTAGTGCTTAAAAAACGATCGTCGGACCACGGCTTGTAGCGCCAGATTTTGGTGACCTGCACAAAATCGGTTTTATCGCCGTAATGCACATCGACCGCGCGAAACAGAATTGGCGTGATGCGCCAGTCGTAATCACTGACGAAGGGAATGTCCAAGCGAATATTACCGGCGGAAATTCTAAATTTTTCGCTCTGCCATTTGAGGTAGGCTTCACCGATTGCGGTTTGATTTTTTCCGATACTATCGACGAGATGGGAACTGTCGGGGTGATCGATTCCCCGTAGCAGATTGGCGCTGATGCCGATACTAAAACCGTGAAATGGTGCGGTTTCGTACTTGACTGTGCCGCCGTAGCTAATGGTGTCCTGGTTATATCCTTGCTCAAAGTAGGCATTGTGTGTGCTGTAGTACAACGCGCGAAGGCTTCCACTTACACGGCCACAGGTAAAGGCTTCCGACAGTTCGTCGACATTCTCCGATTGGCCTGGGCAGCTAGTCGCACTGAGCGTGTCGTTAGCTTTCGCCGACAGTGGGATCGAACACAAGGCCAACAGCGATGCTGCAATATGGAAACGGAAGTGTCTACTAGCCTGCATGTTGAATGCCCCCTTGTTGATGAATGAGCGATACGGACGTTGTGTTTACGTATGAATGTATGAGTTTATAAAAATAATTTTATTAACTCATTGAAATGAGGTTCCAGAATTTATTTTTGACGTGGGAAGAGAGTCACGAACCTCCCAGCCCCGAAGTTTTCCGGGATTTAGAAGGTTATTCGGATCAAGTTCCATTTTGGCTGCGACTACCTCCGGACGGATCGTCCCCTGCTTTCCGTCCTCAATGTGAATGACATGTGGATTGTTGATGGCAGCACCGCTGTCGCGATAAGCCGTCATGATCTCATCCAGACGCGCTGGTTCGCGGTATCGGATCAGCGGCAAACCGGCGCAAGTTAATGCGCCGCGTACATCACGCAAGAACTCGATATGCGACATGACTTCATCAGACAGTTGTTGTTGCATGTGTAGTATCTGTCGGTAGTAGTCTTCCGGGGTGTAAGCGACCTGTAGATAGGTCAGCGTCTTGTCCACCTTCAATGCTTGTAAGGTCGTATGGTTCCAGCAGTAATCGATCAGCGAATGTGTAGGGTTTATATCTTCGCAATAGTGAAGCACGTTACGTCCGCGGTGTTGCCTCACTAGATCAGCCAGTAGCGGATGGCTTTCCGTCGCGACTACTGAAATAACGCCGTGGACGCCATGGCCGGCGGTTACGCTCAATTTGCTGAAATAGTCGATGATGGGCGCCGCCAGTACCGCAACTTGGCGTTTCACCAGTCCCGGCGAGCGAGCGAGTGCGTCGGCAAATGCCAGCGCCGAGGCGAAATTGTCGAAAACATCCAGGCGTTCGTACCACTGGTGTCGCGGCGCTAGCGCCAGTTCGATCTCCAACACGATGCCATTGCTGCCATAAGCATGGTGCAGCAGCAACGCGTCGGGCGCAGGAATATTGAGGATGCGAGGGCGCTCCTCCATCGTCATGACACGAATCGACAGTACATTTCCTGGCGCGGCGAGGGGGCCGTAGTTGATGGAACCGACGCCGCCGAAACCACCACCAAACAGGCCACCGAGGGTGGCAACTTTCCAGGTGGAGGGCATGCATCGCAGTTCCCATCCGTGCACACGGGTATACGCTTGCAGATCACCGAGACGGATACCCGCCTGCGCCGTCACCACGCCAGCGTGCATCGAAACTACGGCATTGAGCTGGGTCATATCGACGATGACTCCGCCGTCCAATGGGATCAGTTGACCGTAGTTGCCTGTGCCACCGCCGCGCATGTTGAGTGGCAGCCGCCGCGAGGCGCAGGCGGACACCACCGCCTCCAGCTCGCGCTCGTCGCGCGGGCGAACCGCCAGTTCGGCTGATTGTTCGCTTAGTTGCTGTTTCAAGATCGGACTGAACCAATGAAAATCACGCGAAAGTCGACGCAGCTTCGCGCTGTCGCGGATCCAGTCCAGCTCGGGTAGCGCTGTGACCAGGTCTGCGAGCCTGGCTTGGCGATCGTGTTCGGACATTGGCATAAGTCCTCCAGAAAAGATCAGCCTTGACCGAGCTCACTTTCATGCCAGGCGGCCAGTGCGCGCTGGCTCAGCCAGGACATCAGCACGAACAGCAGCAGACCTGTCAGTGAAATCAGGAGCAGGGCGGCGAACATCAGGGGAATATTGAGTTGGTACCCGGCTTGCAGGATCTGGTAGGCCAGGCCACTGTCGTTACCGCCGGTACCGGCCACGAATTCGGCCACCACCGCACCGATCAACGACAAGCCGCTGGAAATTCGCAAAGCGCCCATGAAATAGGGCAGTGCCGACGGAATGCGCAAGCGCAGCAGTGTCTGCAAGCGGCTGGCGTGATTAAGACGAAAATAGTTGAGTAGTCCCGGCGATACGCTGCGCAGACCCTGAGTCGTATTGGAAATGATCGGGAAGATCGCCATCAGCGTCGCGCATACCACCAGTGACAGGGTGGTGTCCTTGACCCAGATGATGATCAGCGGCGCGATGGCGACAATCGGTGTGACTTGGAGAAACACGATATACGGAAACAGTGAGGTCTCGATAAAGCGGTTCTGCACCAGTAGAAACGCCACCGTTGACCCGATCACGGTGGCCACCACAAATGCGATCAAGGTAACTTTCAGTGTGTACAGCAACGAAACGAATAGGGTGGAAAAGTTTTCCAGTAAGCTCTGCGCGACCCGCGATGGTGAGGGGACTAGAAACTCCGGAACCTTAAAGACATCCACCCCTATCTGCCAAAGTAGCAACATCGTGATCGCCACCAAGGCCGGGAATAGCCAGCGTTGGTGCTTTCGATTAAGCGCTAGCGGAAGTTTCACGATAGATTCTCCTGACTCGCCTCAAGCAGGCGTTGCTGCAACTGCTGGTAATAGGTGGCGAATGGTTGAGTGCCGCGGAAAGCGTCGCCGCGAGGCCAAGGGCTTTCGATCGTGATGTCGTCAATGACGCGTCCTGGTCGTGCGGCCATCACGATGACCCGTTGCGAGAGGAACACCGCCTCCTGGATGGAGTGGGTCACGAAGACCACGGTGAGGTGGCGCTCATTCCAAAGTTGCAATAAATCGCTGTCGAGTTTGTTGCGGGTGATTTCGTCAAGAGCACCGAACGGCTCGTCCATCAACAACACTTTGGGCCGGGTAACCAGGCCACGGGCGATGGAAACCCGCATCTGCATGCCTCCAGAGAGTTCGCGCGGCAGCACCTGGCCAAATCGGCTCAGCCCCACCAATTCGAGAGCTTCTTCAACTCGAGCGTCGGCCTCTCTACGCGCGACGCCGGCCAGATCCAGGGGCAGGCGCACATTCTTATGGACGTTGCTCCAGGGCATCAGTGTGGCCTCCTGGAATACGAAGGAAAGATCCTGGTCCTGTCGCAGTCTCCGCTGGTCGCGACGCCACAGCAGTAGCTTGCCGTCACTGGGTTCAATCAGACCAGCAATCATTTTCAGTAGCGTGCTTTTGCCACAGCCGGAAGGGCCGAGTAGTGAGACAAATTCACCTTCGGCGATAGCCAGATTCACAGGCAGTAGTGCGCGGGTGCCATTGGCATAGATTTTTTCTGCCGACAGTATCTCGATCGCTGGAGGCGCATAGCGCGTAATCGGGGGTGCTGATGGCTCATTGGCAGCAATCAATTGAGCGCAAATATTCATGGCATGACCTTGACATTGTTGATGAATTGCAAGGTATAGGTCCCCTCAAACGGCACTTTTTTGGGGTCAATAATTCTCTCGTCGGCGAGCAGCTGCCAGGTCTTCTTGAGTCTGGGAACGGTCATGATGCCGATGCCGCCGGTCTTGGCATCTCCTCCGGTGACCAGTTGATATTTTTTAATCTGGGCGATGCCGAAAGCGATTTGCTCATCGGACATCTGTGGATTGTCCTTCTTAATCAGCGCGTTGGCCGGACTTGGGTTATTTAGGTAGCTCTTCCAGCCCTGCATCGAGGCCTTGATGAAAGCCGCGATGGCTTGCGGTCGTTTTTCGACCGTCGATTTCATGCAGACGATGCTGTTTCCGTAGGGGGGATAGCCCCAGGCGCTGAGTAAATAAATGTTGGCTTTTGCGCCAGCCTTGAGCAAAGCGTATGGTTCAGAACTGACGTAGCCTTGTTGTACCAGGGTCGGATCGGCGAGGAATGGCTGGATGCTGAAGGTATACGGACGTACTGACGCGTTGCCCAGATTGAGGGTGGCTTTCGCCCACGGCCAGAACGAGGTGTAGGCCTCATTGGCGAGAAGAAAGGTTTTGCCGTGCAGGCCAGCCTTGTCCTTGACGTCCGGATGGGTGATGAACACCACCGGTGAGTTTTGGAAAGTGGTGGCGACGATCACCGTCTGTATGCCTTGCTGACGGGCTTGCAGCGCCTGTAGGTTATCGCTGATCGTACAGTCAGCACGACCTGCGGCCATCAATTGGATGGAGTTGATCTGCGGCCCGCCCATCTTGATGGTGACGTCGAGTCCAGCATTCTTGTAGAGATGCAGCGCCTGGGCCTGGTAAAAACCTCCGTGCTCGGCCTGAGCAAACCAATTTGTCATAAAAGTGAATTTCTCCGCAGCCATAGTGTTGGCCGAGAATGTCAGCGCGACAACGGCGGCAAGAGCTAAATTTTTTTTCATTGCAATTCCCCTGTTATTGATGAGTAAACAATGCCGCTGCGTCATTCTGATCAAGCACCGTGCCGCGCCACTGCTGCGTGCCCCAGGTCGGTGCCTGTCGGGTGACCCACTGCATTTGATGAACCTCGGTGATGGCTTTAGCCCAACTGTCGGCGAGCGATGTGAGGATTGCTTCGCCCTGTTCGACCGTGGCCGGTAGGGGGTCGCCGATCACACCGCTTGGCCCGAAGTCGTAGGAGGCCCAGGCTGCGGCGGGGCGGGTACTGGACAAGGTTGGGCAGGGAAACGCGGGCGGATAGTTGGCGACAGCCTTGTCCATGTTCACGGTGTCTGGCGCCAGGGCCAGCATCAATGCGGTCTCGGCATGCCCGGCGTGCATTGCCAGCTGACGTTCCTTGTCCTTGATGAAGCGGTCGGCGCAGTGCGCTACGCCGAACACATCGTGGACGATGACAATCATGTCGCCATGGCGCAGGCGCAGTTCCCGTGCCGCCATCTGCAATGGCTGTGGTTGGCCGCCATGGCCATTGACGATCAGCCATTTGCGAAAACCCGAGCGATACAGCGATTCGCCGATTTCAATGACGGTGTGCAGCAGGGTTTCGCCGGTCAGGGTCAAGGTGCCGGGAAAATGCAGATGTTCATCAGATTTTCCATAGGTGATTGGCGGGATGCCAAACGCGCGGGTCTCAGCAGGCAGGCGTTCGAGCGCGTGGCCGACGACGCCCGAGGCGATGGTACTGTCCACTGCGCACGGCAGGTGCGGGCCGTGCTGCTCGATAGCGCCTGCGGGCAGGACAATGACCGTGTTGGACTTATCGATCAATTCGGCGATCTCGGTCCAGCTGAGATAAGGCAGGAAGCGGTGGGCGGGAATATAGCCATGCAGCATGCGAAGTACCTCGGATCATTGGGGCAGCCAGGCGGTGGCTTCAATCTCGATCAGCACCGCTGCACTGGGGAGCAACTCGCTGACTTGCACCACGGTAGAAACCGGTGACTCAGCGGGGAAGAACAGCTTCCTGACCCGGCTGTAGTAAGGAAAATGATCGAGATTGCGGAAGTACTGCACCAGTTTGAAAACATCACTCATGTGCCCACCGGCGCTCTCGATGGTCGCGCGTACGCTTTCAAGCGCATACCAGCTTTGCGCCAGGATCGGACCTTCCTTGGCGTCGCTGGAGAACTCGCCAGTACGCCCCAAGAGTCGCTGAGCTGCGAGCGGAATGTCGTCGTAGCCGCTGACGATCAAGCCCTGCTCAGGGTTGACCGGGATGATTCCTGAGAGAAAGATGAAATCACCTACGCGTCGCCAGGCGGCATACTGGGCTAGGGGTTTGGCGGCGCCTTCAACGAGTGCCATCACTAAGTTCTCCGGTCGCTAAGTCAAAGCGGATTCCATTGACCAGCCGGTAGCGCTCACGCCGCCGCAGCGGCCAACTGCTGAGGTCGGCATCAGGAAAGATCAGGAAGTCGTTTGACATGGGCGCGCACGACGTCCGCAGCACCTCGCGTTGGCAGATAAGTGCCGAAGCTTCATCAAAACTGGCACCCAGCTGCGCGCTGACCAGGCCGGTAAACAGGGTGTCCAGCGGGTCGTAGCTGCCGAGTGGGCAAAATGCATCCTGCACGTTGTCGGCGCCCAGCAATACGGCAATGCCGCGTGCCTGGGCTTCTTTGACTAGGGTCAGGCCGCGCAGGCGCGGCGTGCGTCCTGGTATGGCGTCTTGCAGTAGTAGATTGGTCAGCGGCAGTGCGATCAGTGTGACCCGATGTTCCGCCAGAAGATCGAGCGTGGCCTGGGCATCGTCCTGTTGCGCAAGTGCGCAGGCGTGGCTGCAACTGATGCGGCCATGGAACCCCTCATTTTTAAGGTAGCGCGCCAGCCAGCGCAGCCCCTGGGCATGGCTATCGAGTTCCTCGTCGATGTGCAGATCAACATCCAAGTGCCAGCGTTCGGCCACTTTGAGCAGTTGCACGCAGGCGTCGGCGTTCCAGTTGCTGCTGTGAATGAACCCGCCCAGTAACGCGCCCTCGCCACTGGCGGCGAC
>Cebus_capucinus_imitator_PRJNA485217_SSR047__coassemble_1106_pt1 | contig 26804 bp, 18 predicted proteins | sample Cebus_capucinus_imitator_PRJNA485217_SSR047__metabat2_high_PE_004 | metagenome-assembled genome bin Cebus_capucinus_imitator_PRJNA485217_SSR047
CGAAAGCGCCAGGTAGGCCCGTTTGCGCTGCAACGGATCGCCCGACAGCGGCACCAGCGGCGACGGCAAACCGGCCTCACGGCAGGCTTTGTCGAGGATCAGGGCGTTGGACAGGCCGTAATCTTCCAACACATACACCACCGGCCGGCCGTCGTTGTATTGTCCCGGCTGGTCCGGCTCGATGGTCAGCTCCAGCCACGGCTCAGCCAAGCGCCCCAGCAAACGCGCCCACAACGGGCGACGGTCTGCCTTGGGCGGCATGAGGGCTGGCACTGGCGCGCTGCCGGTTGCAGGCGGGGCGGAGGGCGCATCGGCGGCGACCGGCGCCACCTCTGGCGGTGGTACGGCCGGACGCTCGTCCGGGAAGGGCAACGGATTCTGGTCTGGCATCGGCCGCATTATCGCCCAGCTGTCGGTGTGCTGTCTGGCGCAGCCAGACGCGAGGGCGCCAGCACCCGCTCGACCTCGTCTTGAGTCCGCTGCAGGTACCAGCGGCCGTCGCGACTGACCAGACCCACGGGGGTGTCGATCTCGACGCCGGCCAGCGGATACTCGACCCGCACTTGGGCCTGTGTGCCGGTTTGCTCCACTCCCTCAGCACGTAGCGCATCGAGCGTGTTATCGAGCGACAACCCGTAGTTCACGAGCACCGACTTGATGGTGCCCCAAAAGGGGCCCAGGCGTCGCAAACTTTCTTCCATACCGGCCTCACGCAGCGCGCTGTCGCTGTCCAGCCCCGTGTCGCGCGCCGCTGTAGCCAGCGCGGCGATCGCTTGGTCTGCACGAGCGCGATCCGTCAGCGGCGCAGTGGCAGCCCACTGACTGAGTGCGGTCACCTGCTGGGCGTAATGCGCGCGCTGCGCAGGGCTGTAGTCGCCCTGATTGCGCAGATACTGCACGCCGAATACGCCCAACGAGCGCGCCGCCTGACGCACGCTGGCGGCCTGCCCGGCGATCTGGGTGTTAAAGGCCTGCTGCAGGGTCCGCTCCGCGTCCGGCCGCGAAAGCGTCGCCAGCAACACCGGCAGCTCCTCCGACAACGGCAGTTCGGTCAGCGGCCAGCGGCTGCGGCCCGCACGCCAGGCCGCTTCCAGTTGAACGTACTGGGCCGGGGTCACCATCGCCTTGGCGTAACCGACCAGATCGTTATTGCGCAGATGCGCCGCCAACTGCTGGACCACCACAGCCGGCGCCGCATCTGCCTCGCCCGCAGGGGCGGATACACGCTTACATCCGGCGACCACAAACAGCACCGCAAACACCATCGCGGTGGCGAGCACGGACCAGGGCCGTAAGCCTGGCGGCAGGAACCGGGCGGACAAAGCTGACATGAAAGGCGCCGATTTCCCCAATCGAAGAACCATCTTGGAGACTGCGGCTGGCCATGACAAGACGCCCGCCTTCCCACGGGCAGGCGCATATGCGCTGTCCTGCAGCCTCCACTGCCGGACACATCCGGACGTGTTCCGACCGATTGCGCCACCTGTCTTAAATAACATGGCAGGCTCCGAAAAAGGTTCAATTCGCATTATATAAACGTGTGCAATGTCGGCTAACGCCTGGCCGCACTCACCGATTTGCGCTGACCGGCCGTAGGCAAAGGGGCCAGCCGCGCGGTGGCGTCGATACCGGTTGTCGACGCCATGACGTGGCAAAAACACGCGCGGTACGTTCAGTCGCACGTCTCGCTGTAGCCGCTAGAACAGCGCCCGTATCGCTGCCGCTTGAGCATGGGGGCAACCGGTGCTAGGCCGCCTGGACGATATGCAGCGCCTTCGGATTGCGCCACTGCGCCAACAAGCGCGTCTGCAGCGCCTCAGCTTCGCGCAGGTGCGCCTGCTTGACGTGACCAAAGCCGCGGATGTGTTCAGGAATGGCCGCGATTTGAGCCGCCAGGCCCACATTATCGGCGTTAAGCTCGTCGAGCAGCGCTTCAACCGTCGCCGCATAGTCAACAATCCGCTGACGTTCGCCACGGCGCTCGGCGCTATAGCCGAATACATCCAGGCGGGTACCGCGCAAGGTGCGTAACCGGGCCAGCCAGCGCAGTGCGGTCAACATCCAGGCACCGTACTCCCGCTTGACCGGCTGGCCATGCGCGTCGCGCTTAGCCAGCCACGGCGGTGCCAGATGGAAATGCACACGGTAGTCACCTTCGAACTGGCCCGCCAGCTGCTGCTGGAAATGACTGCGGGTGTACAGCCGCGCCACCTCGTACTCGTCCTTGTAGGCCATGAGCTTGAAGTAGTAGCGCGCGACCGCTTCGGTCAGTGCACTGGACCCGGGGGCGCATTCGGCCTCCCGGGCACGCACCCGTTCGACCAACCGGTGATAGCGGGCCGCGTAAGCCGCGTCCTGGTAGTCGGTGAGGAACGCGACACGTCGTGCAATGCGTGTATCCAGCGATTGCGACAGCGCCGCATCGTCCAGCGGCGAAGGCGCCGCAGCGGTGACTTGCACCGCGCGTGCCGGCGGATCGGATGGTTCCAGTCCAGCGGCCTGCCGTACCGCCGCCAGATCGACCGCCGCCAGACGGCCCCAGGCAAAGGCCTGCTGATTCATCGTCACTGCCGCACCGTTGAGCTCAATCGCCCGCATCAACGCGGCCCGCGACACCGGCACCCAGCCGAGCTGCCAGGCATAGCCCAGCATGAACAGGTTAGTGGCAATGGCATCCCCCAGCAAGGCTGTCGCCAGCTGGGTGGCGTCGAGCAGCCGCGGCTCGCGTCCACCCAGGGCCGCGCTGACCCCGGCGACGATCGCCTCGGCCGGGAATTGCAGGTCAGGTTGCGTAGTGAAGCTGCCCGGCATGGCCTGGTAGCTATTGAGTACGACCTGCGTACGATCGGCATGCAGCTTCGACAGCGCCCAGCAGTCGTTGACCACCACCATGTCGCATCCCAACACCAGATCGGCCTCGCCGGCGGCAATCCGCACCGCATGCAAATCCTGCGGACGACGCGCCAGTCGGACATGGGTGGTGACCGCACCGCCTTTTTGCGCCAGGCCGGTCTGATCGAGCACGGTCGCTCCCCGGCCCTCCAAATGGCCGGCCATGCCCAGCAATGCGCCAATCGTGACCACCCCGGTGCCCCCCACCCCGGTAATCAACATGTTCCAAGGCTGCGTCAAGTCACTGCAAAACACCGGCTCAGGCACGGTCTCCAGTAGTGCCGTCGCATCGCGCCTGCGACCCTTGCGCAGCTGACCGCCGTGCACGGTGACAAAACTTGGACAAAACCCCGACACGCAGGAAATGTCTTTGTTGCAGTTGGATTGATCGATCTCGCGCTTGCGTCCGTACTCGGTCTGCTTCGGCAACACAGAGACGCAAAAACTCTTCTCGCCACAATCGCCGCAGCCTTCGCAGACCAGTGAGTTGATCAGGACGCGTTTGGCCGGATCGGGCAGTTTGCCGCGCTTGCGGCGCCGACGCTTCTCGGTGGCGCAGGTCTGATCGTAGATCAGGATCGACACGCCCTTGACCTCACGCAGCCGTAGCTGCACCGCATCGAGTTCGGCGCGGTCATGAAACTCGACGCCGGCCGGGAATCGCTCACGCTGGCCGGCCCATTTGCCAATGTCATCCGACACCAGCACGATCGTATGCACGCCCTCGGCGCGCATCTGTCGGGCAATGTCCGGCACCGTGAGAGTACCGTCCACCGGCTGGCCGCCAGTCATCGCCACCGCATCGTTGTAAAGAATCTTGTAAGTGATGTTGACGCCGGTGGCGATCGACTGACGGATCGCCAGCGTACCGCTGTGGAAATAGGTACCGTCGCCGAGATTCTGGAATATATGCGGGGTACGCGTGAACGGCGCCTGGCCCGACCAGGTGACGCCTTCTCCGCCCATGTGGGTGAAGGTTTCAGTACGGCGGCCCATCCAGGTCACCATGTAGTGGCAACCGATCCCGCCCATCGCGCGCGAGCCCTCCGGCACCACGGTCGACGTGTTGTGCGGGCAGCCAGAACAGTAGTGTGGCACGCGCGGAAAATGCGCACGCGGCAACGCCATCTGCGCTTCCTGGTGCTCCATCCAGCGCAGCCGCTGCTCGATCGACTCGCTGTTGAAGAACCGCTGTACGCGCCGACCGATTACCGCAGCGATTGTGGCCGGGGTCAACTCGCCGGTTGACGGCAGAATCCAGTCACCTTGCTCGTCGTACTTACCAACGATAGTGGGACGCGCGCCCCAGCCAGATGGCCAGTGGTAGAACAGCTCTTTCATCTGCGACTCGATGAAGGCCTTCTTTTCCTCGACTACCACGATGTCCTGCAGCCCGCGTGCGAACGCGGTAATACCCTGCGGCTCCAGCGGCCAGGTCATACCGACCTTGTAGAGACGGATGCCGATGTCGGCGCAGGCCTGCGTATCCAGGCCCAGGTATTCCAGCGCCTGCAGTACATCCAGATAGCTCTTGCCGGTGGTGACGATACCCAGCCGTGCATGCGGCGCGTCCATCACCCGGCGATCGATGCCGTTAGCGCGTGCGAATGCCTGCGCCGCCTTGACCGCGTAACGATGCAAACGCATCTCCTGGTCCAACGGCGGATCCGGCCAACGAATGCCAAATCCGCCAGGGGGCACTTCGAAGTCTTCCGGCAGCACAATCCGCCGAGCGAATGGATTCAGCTCCACGGATGCGGACGACTCGACCGTCTCGGCGATCGTCTTAAACCCAATCCAACGTCCGGTGTAGCGGCTCATCGCCCAGCCAACCATGCCCAGATCGAGTACGTCCTGCACTCCGGACGGGTTGAGGATCGGCATCATCGCGCTGACAAACTCGTCCTCGCTACCGTGCGGCAGGGTCGAGCTACGGCAAGCATGATCGTCGGCAGCCAACGCCAGCACGCCACCATGCGGGGAGGTCCCAGCGGCATTAGCGTGTTTGAACACATCACCACTGCGGTCCACCCCCGGACCCTTGCCGTACCACATGCCGAACACGCCTTCGACCTGCGCGCCCGGGAACAGGGGGGTCTGCTGGGTACCCCAGACCATCGTCGCGGCCAGATCCTCGTTCAGGCCCGGGGTAAATTTGACCTTGGCGCGCTCCAGTTGCGCGCGCGCGCGCCAGAGCTCCAGATCCAGCCCACCCAGCGGGCTGCCACGGTAACCGCTGACAAAACCGGCGGTGTTGAGTCCGGCCGACTCATCGCGTTGGCGCTGCATCAACGGAAGCCGTACCAGAGCCTGCACGCCGCTCAGGTAAATGCGCCCCTGGTCGCGCGTGTACTTATGCTCGAGCGTGTAGTCCATGTCCAAGTTACCGAGCGCCGAAGGAGTAGCTGAAGCGGGCGGCGTAAGTTCGGTAGTACGGATCATGGCGTTCCCAAAAGGGGGGCTGGTCGAAATCCTCGGGAGGATTCCAGACGGCTGCCGGATTGTAGCAGCGGACCCTTTTGTTCCTGGCCGAGTTGCGCCTGCGCCGTTACCGTTAGTTAGGATGGAGCGGGGAAGGGAATCGCCGCCGGTACTGCCCGGTACTGCTAAGAGGACGACACCGTGACAGGTGTATCTGCACGAGCCTGGGCCAGGGTTCCACTAGGATTTCGGGTTCGGCGTGCAGGCACAGGGATTGCCGAGACCTGAGGCGTGCTATTGCGCCGAGGACCGGTCGGCTGTGCTGGCGGCGCGCGTACCGTTAGCCGGCGTCACGTTACGCAGCCGCCGCGAACTCGGCGAGCAGCGCCATCACCCGGTGATCGGCGAACTGTCCGGCACTCGCCGGCCCATCGTGGGCAGGCCGGCGGGTCGGCCTCCCGGAGCCGAGGAGGAATGCGAGCAGTCGCACGATCGCCCGAACCAGAGTGTTCCATGACGCCGCGTTGATGCCGGCCCCGATGCACCCACTCTCTGAGTTCGCCCTGAGAGTTTTCACCCATGCAAGCTACCGCGACCGACGTTCTGTTCCGACCGTTCAAGCTGAAATCGCTCGAACTGGCCAATCGCATCGTCATGGCCCCAATGACCCGGATGGCCACCGCCGATGGCGTACCGGGCCCCGCCAACGCCGCCTATTACCGCCGTCGCGCCGAAGACGGCGTGGGCCTGATCCTGTCCGAAGGCACTGTGATCGACCGTCCAGCCTCGCGCAATGACGGAGGTATTCCGCTATTCCACGGGCAGGCGGCGTTGGCCGGCTGGGCCAGCGTGATCGAGGCGGTGCACGCGGCCGGCGGACGCATGGGACCGCAGCTGTGGCACACCGGCGCCACCCGCAGCCCACGCGGCTGGGAGCCGGGCGCACCGGTCGAGAGCCCGTCCGGGCTTAACGCCGCCGACGAGCCACGCGGCGTCGCAATGAGCGAGGAGGATATCGCCGATACCATCGCTGCGTTCGCCCGCGCCGCCGCCGATGCACACCGGCTGGGCTTTGATGTGGTCGAGCTGCATGGTGCCCACGGCTACCTGATCGACCAGTTCTTCTGGAGTCAGAGCAACCGTCGCGAGGATCGCTATGGCGGCGCCAGCCTTCGCGAGCGCGCGCGTTTGGCCGCCGAGGTGGTCGCAGCGGTGCGCCAGGCGGTGGGGCCAGACTATCCGCTGATCCTGCGCGTCAGCCAGTGGAAGCAGCAGGACTACGCCGCGCGGCTGGCGACCACGCCCGAGGCCATGGCCGATTGGCTGGTGCCGCTGGTCGAGGCCGGCGTGGACATGCTGCACTGTTCACAGCGTCGCTTTTGGGAGCCGGAATTTCCTGAAATCGACGGCGAACAAGGGCTTAATTTCGCCGGATGGGCCAAGAAACTGACCGGCGCGGCGACCATCTCTGTGGGTTCAGTCGGACTGTCCGGTGACTTCCTCGGCGCATTCGGCGGGCAGGGGTCGTCGGTGGTCGGGCTGGATCGGCTGGTGCAGCGGATGCAGCGCGACGAATTTGACCTGATCGCGGTGGGGCGTGCGCTGCTCAGCGACCCACACTGGGTCAGCAAGGTTCGCCGCGGCGACCAGGCCGCGCTAAAGGACTTCCACCCGGCCGCGTTAGCCGAGCTGGTCTGAAGGTTGCGCGCAGAGCGGAGCAAGCTCCGCTCTGCGCATGCCCAAACCGCGCGCGCGGTCGGCTATAACTCGATCACATCAAACTTCACGTCCGGATCGACGTCGGCATCGTAATCCACGTCGCCGCGCTCGAAACCGAACAGCTTGAGGAACTCGTGCTTGTAGCTGGCGTAGTCGGTCAACTCAAACAGGTTCTCGGTGGTGACCTGCGGCCAGATCGCCTTGCACTCGCTCTGCACATCTTCGCGCAGCTCCCAATCGTCCAGCCGCAGCCGATGCTCGGCGTCTAGCTCACCCGGCTGGCCGTCGGCGCGGTAAATGCGTTCGCGCAGCAGCCGGTCCAGCTGCTCGATTGTGCCCTCGTGCACCCCGTGCGCTTTCATCACCTTGAACACGATGGCGATATATAGCGGCAGCACCGGGATCGCCGCGCTGGCCTGGGTCACCACTGACTTGAGCACCGCGACATTGGCGGCACCACCGCCATGCTCGCGCAGGCGTGCGTCCAGCCGCCGCGCGGTGGCATCCAGATCGGCCTTGGCACGCCCAAGCGCGCCATGCCAGTAGATCGGCCAGGTGATTTCAGTGCCGATGTAGCTGAACGCCACGGTGCGTGCACCTGCGGCGAGCACGCCTGCCTGCGCAAGCGCATCAATCCACAGCGCCCAGTCCTGCCCGCCCATCACCGTGACGGTGTCGGCGATCTCCTGCTCGGTCGCCGGCTCGACCGTGGCCTGAATCACCTGGTCCTTATTAGTATCGATCGCGCTGGAGGTGTAGGCCGCGCCGATCGGCTTAAGCGCTGAGCGCTTGAGCTCGCCGGAGGCCGGCAGTTTGCGTACCGGCGAGGCCAGCGAATAGACCACCAGGTCGACCTGCCCACCCATCTCGCTCTTGATAAGCTCAATTACCTTGCTGCGCGCCTCGTCGGAGAACGCGTCGCCGTTGATCGAGCGGCTGTACAGGCCTTCGGCCTTGGCATATTTGTCGAAGGCAGCCGCGTTGTACCAGCCGGCGGTGCCTGGCTTCTTCTCGCTGCCAGGCTTTTCAAAAAACACACCCAGCGTATCGGCGCCAAACCCGAACGCGGCGCTGATGCGCGCCGCCAGCCCGTAGCCACTGGATGCGCCGATCACCAACACCTTTTTGGGCCCGTCATCGCGAACGCCCAGTGCGCGAGTGGCGGCGATCTGGTCGCGCACATTCAAGTCGCATCCGACCGGATGCGTAGTGGTGCAGATAAAACCGCGGACCTTGGGATGAATAATCAAAACGATGGCCTCTGGATTGTGCAAAGCGCGCGGCATATTAAGCCGCACCCTGGGGAAACTCGATAGGCCATTATCACGCGCTGCGCCTTCGCGCGTGGAAGCTGTACGGCGTGCGGGGCGATTTGCACCGCGCTAACACATCCCTTACATCCGCCCGCATAGCCTGCGGATCCCAGCGTTGTCGCCGAGTCCTCAGTTATGCAGATCCCCGAAGGCACCTTGATTGTCGTCGCCGATGGCGGCTCGGCCCGCGTATTCACTAATGTCGGTAGCGAATATCGGCTTTCGCTGCGACAACAGGGCGAGCTGCTGGTTGATGAGATCATTGAGCACGGCGTCTCCGGCCAAGGTCCGGCGGGGGCCATGCCTAGCGAGATGAGCCTGTCACAGCTCAACGAGGCCACCTTCGCCAAGCAGCTGGCCGCACAACTCAACGAAGATGCATTGCAAAACCGCTATGCGCATCTCGTCCTGGTCGCCGATCCCCATACCCTGGGTCGGATCCGTCCATTGCTGCACAAGCAGGCTCAGCAACGCCTGCTGAAAGACCTTGCCAAAGACCTCACCAACTCGCCACTGCCCGATATCGAACGCGCACTGTCGGACTAACCGCCGTCACATTGCTGCGGACCTGGCCCGTCACCAGGCTGATGTGAGCCTCTTCAGCCACGGCAGACCAATCATTTCCAGGAAATTTCTGGGATGGATGTCAAGGGAATTCATCACAGACTAGACCCGTGATGACCGTTGACCGTGTGCTCCGGCCATGCCGGCGCGTTCACAGTGAACAGGGTTACAATGTGGCGCACTGACCAAGTTCTCGGGCCGTAGTCCGACCCTTTGGCCATCTATCCCGCAGCGCCGTTGAGTCAGCGCGGCCGTTCGGGATTGCCCTGCGACGCAAACCATCGCGCATCTCCGCGCAATCGCCCCGGTTTCGTCGCGTACGCGCCTTTCGCGCGGCGATGGGCTGCGATGGCCTCCCTCCCAGGAGAAAACAGATGCAGGATTCCCGCGCTCACGCGCAGTTCGGTTGGTTTAAACGCCGCCGCCATATGCGGCACGACGACATCACGGTGGTCGACAAGCCGATGATGCGGCGTGCGGTCGGCGCTGCCGCACTCGGCAACGCGATGGAGTGGTTCGACTTCGGCGTGTACGGCTATATCGCTGTGACCCTCGGTCAGGTGTTTTTCCCGGCCAGCAATCCCACCGCACAGCTGATCGCCACGTTTGCCACCTTCACTGTCGCGTTTCTGGTACGTCCGCTTGGCGGACTGGTGTTCGGCCCGCTCGGAGACCGTTACGGCCGCCAAAAAGTGTTAGCGGCGACGATGGTCTTGATGGCATTGGGCACATTCTCAATTGGTTTGATCCCCTCCTACGATCGGATCGGCATCTGGGCACCGATCTTGCTGCTGCTGGCGCGCCTGGTGCAGGGCTTCTCCACCGGCGGCGAATACGGCGGCGCGGCCACCTTCATCGCCGAGTACTCCACTGACCGCAACCGCGGACTGATGGGCAGCTGGCTGGAGTTCGGCACGCTCAGTGGCTATATCGCTGGCGCCGGCACGGTCACGGTGCTGCACATGCTGTTGAGCGACGCCAAGATGCTCGACTGGGGTTGGCGCATCCCGTTTTTGGTAGCCGGCCCGCTCGGCCTGATCGGTCTGTACATGCGCATGAAGCTGGAGGAGACCCCGGCGTTTCAGGCGTATGCGGAGGAAGCCGAGAAGCGCGAGCATGAAAAACCCGGGCTGGGAGCACTGTTTCGTGTTCACTGGCCGCAGCTGGTCAAGTGCATAGGACTGGTGTTGGTGTTCAACGTCACCGATTACATGCTGTTGACCTATATGCCCAGCTACCTGAGCGTGACCATGGGTTATGCCGAGAGCAAGGGCTTGCTGCTGATTATCATCGTGATGCTGGCGATGATGCCGCTCAACGTGGTTGGCGGCCTGCTCAGCGACCGGCTTGGCCGCCGTCCGATGCTTATTGGTGCCTGCATCGCACTACTGCTGCTGGCAATTCCATGCCTGAAGTTGATTGGCAGCGGCCATGACATGCTGATCTTTGCTGGCCTCATGCTATTGGGCCTGGCCCTGGTGTGCTTCACCAGTTCGATGCCCTCAACCCTGCCGGCGCTGTTCTATACACCGGTGCGCTATAGCGCATTGTCGATCGCTTTTAACATCTCGGTCTCGTTGTTCGGCGGCACCACGCCGCTGGTCACCGCATGGCTGGTGCAGCGCAGCGGCGATCCGCTGGTGCCGGCCTACTACCTGATGGGCGCCGCTGTCGTCGGTATTGTCACCATGCTGTTTGTGCGCGAGACCGCCGGCCTGCCGCTACGCGGTTCGCCGCCGGCGGTGGGCAGCGAGGAAGAGGCACACGCTTTGCTAAGCAGCCAGGCTCAGGTCACCGTCGATCCGGTGCTGCCGGATTTGCCGGATTTGCCGGCAGCACCGGTGTCGCCGGAAGGCACCCGCCCGGCCTGATCCAGGCTCGGACGTCGAGGTGGGGGTCGGTGACAATGCATTGGCCGGCCCCCCTCTGGACCCTCGGCGTCGAAGATTGATCCTGGTGTTTGTGTCGGGCTTATGCGTTGCCGCGCCCGTGGCAGCTCGTACATCGGCAGGCCGTAACATTGATCTGCTAACGTTCTGCGTTCTGTCGCCACTGTCGCTCGCCATGTCCGCGCTCTCGCTCCGCTCGCTGTACCCTCTGGCTTTCGTGATCGCGCTCGCGGGCTGCACGTCCACGCCAGCGTCGAAAGTTGCCGTGGCCGATGGCGCCACCGCGCAAGTGGCGATCCTGGAAACCACCGACGTGCACTCTAACGTGCTCAGCTATGACTATTACAAGCAGCGCGAGGACGCTACGGTCGGCTATGAGCGAGTGGCAACGTTGATCCGGCAGGCGCGTAAGGAGTTTCCGAACACCTTCCTGTTCGATAGCGGCGACACCATCCAAGGTACGGTGCTCGCTGACTATCAAGCCAAGGTCAAGCCCGTCGGCTGCGACCAGGAGCTGGGGATCTACCAGGCGATGGACGCGATCGGCTATGACGGCGGTACCGCCGGCAACCACGAGTTCAATTATGGACTGCCGTTCTTGTCGCAGGTCACTGGCAATCAGATGGATGTAGATGGCCACAGCAATGCCGGACACAGCAAACACTGTGCAGGTCCGCACTTCCCGCTGGTGCTGAGCAATGTTTACAGCGCGCGCACGGGCGAGCCGATCTTCAAGCCCTGGACGGTGGTTGAAAAGCCGATCACCGTCACCGACAAGGACGGGCGTACGCGTCAGGTGACGCTGCGGGTGGGCATCATCGGCTTTACGCCGCCCCCCATTCTGGAGTGGGACAAGCAGAACCTGGAAGGTAAAGTCACCGTGACCGGCGTGGTTGAGGCCGCTCACCGCTACCTGCCGGAGTTGCAGGCGCAGCACCCCGATCTCATCGTCGGCATCCTGCATGGTGGGCTGGATGCCTCAGCGTACACGCCGGATATGGAGAACGGCGGCTGGCATCTGGCCGGGGTGCCCGGTATCGACGTGCTGCTGCTTGGCCATTCGCACACCGAATTTCCCGGTCCGCGCTTTGCCGGCATGCCCGACGTCGACGACGTCCGCGGGCTGGTGCGGGGCAAGCCGGCGGTGATGGGCGGCTTCTTTGGCAAGGACCTGGGCGTGATCGACCTGAAACTGGTGCGTCGTGACGGCCGCTGGGTCATCGACACCGCCGCCAGCCGCAGCCAGGTGCGTCCGATCTGCAAGGGTAAGGACGATTGCGTGCCAGCCGATCCGGCGATCGCCCCCCTGGTGGCGCAAGTGCACGCCGCCGCCCAGGCTTACGTCAACACTCCGATCGGTCGTAGCGAGATCGAACTGAGCAGCTATTTCGTCGACCAGGGCAACAGCACCGCACTGGCCGTGGTCAATGCCGCGCAGCGTGACTATGTACTGCGTGAGCTACCGGCGCTGCATCCGGAGCTGGCTAAACTCCCGGTGCTGTCGGCGGCGGCGCCGTTCCGCACCGGCTTTGGCGGGCCGGACGACTATACCGACGTCCCCGCCGGTGAACTGACCTTGCGCAGCGCCGCCGATCTGTACTTCTTCCCCAATACGTTGACCGCAGTGAAACTCGACGGCGCCGGGCTGAAGGCCTGGCTGGAGCGGTCGGCCAACCGCTATGCGCAGATCGATCCTCACAAAGCCGGCGAACAACCCTTCATCAACGAGCGCTACGTCCCCTACAACGCCGACCAGTTGCAGGCGCCTGGGCTGGCCTACACGATTGATGTAAGCCGGGCGCCAGGCCAACGCATTACCGCGCTGACCTGGCAGGGCCGGCCGGTGACCCCGCAGCAGGTGTTTGTGGTGGCAACCAACAACTATCGCGCCAATGGGGGCGGCAACTTCCCCGGGTTGGACGGCTCCACCGTGGTGTTCCCGGCCCCCGACGGGGTACGCGAGATCGTCGCCGATTGGTTGCGGCGCAAGGGTACCCTGCGTGCAACTGATCTGCCACCGCGGGCCTGGAGGTTTGCGCCGATTAAGGCCGCTGGACCACTAAGCTTTGCCTGCGCGCCGGGCAAGCTTCAGGTCGCGCGCGATGCCGGAGTGAGCGGAATACGCGAACTACACGACAACGGCGATGGCACTGGCCGCTGCGCGATTGATCTAGCGCACTAGCTGCTTACCGGCTGCGGGGTCCCGACAGACCTTCTCGGTCAGGTGCGTCGGGGTTGAAGTCTTTCCGACAGCGGAGCTTCGGCCAGGGCGTGCGGGGCGTGATGCCCCGTAAAGCTTTGCCCGCCTAAGATCAGCTTTCCGGTTCCCGAATCAGATAGGAGAGGTGATCCCGTGGCCGAAATGCTGCCGATTCCGGTGATCGATGACGTCGCCCTGCGCGAGCTCGCACACGCCCGCGAACTGCTGGAGAACCCTGGGTTGGCCGCGCAGCTGGCCAACTACATCGGCGCGCCGATCGAGCACCTCATTAACAAACGCCTGCCGCGTTCGGTGGCTGAGCGCATTGACGCTATTACGCGACGTGCGTTGCAGATCTCGCTGCGCTCGGCGTTGCTGACACTGGGCCGCGACCGGCGCGCCGCCAACACGGGCCGCCACCGCCTGGCGGTGATGATGACTGGGGGTGCCGGTGGCTTCTTCGGGCTGCCGGGGCTGGCGGTCGAGCTGCCGCTCACCACCACCTTGATGCTGCGCTCAATCGCCGCAATCGCGCGCGCCGAAGGCGAACAGCTGGACGATCCACAGACCGCGCTGGCTTGCCTGGAAGTCCTTGCCCATGGTGGTGCCAGCCGCACCGACGACGGCAGCGAGTCGGGTTACTTCGCGGTACGCGCGGCGATGGCCCAGCAGCTCAACGCGGCTGCACGCCATATTGCCGCGCACGGCATCACCCACAAGGGGGGGCCGGCGCTGGTGTCGCTGCTCTCGCGCATCGCCGCGCGTTTCTCGGTCAACGTCAGCGAGAAACTGGCCGCACAAGCGGTGCCGCTGGTGGGCGCGGCCAGCGGCGCGGCGCTCAACATGCTGTTCATTGGCCACTTCCAGGCGATGGCGCGCGGTCACTTCACGATCCGTCGGCTGGAGCGGCGCTACGGCGAGATCGCCGTACGCAAGGCCTACGAGGCGCTTCCAACAACCTGATCGGCGCGCACTATCCGCCACCACTCCGCTCCCCCGTAGGAGCGCGCCTTGCGCGCAAGGGGTTTTGCCGACAACGCCCATCGCGTCCAAGGGCCGTTCCTACGGCCGTGAGGCCACGTGAATCTTGACCTGCGCGCTAGCCAGTGCGCAGTGGCCGGAAGCAAGCACGGATTTCCTCGGCCAGTTCAACGGGGCGCTCCAGTGCGGCGAAATGTCCGCCCGCTGGCATGTCGCGCCAGCGTTGTACCGAGAACACCCGCTCGACATAACACCGGGGTGGCGTTGGCAGTTCTCGGGGAAAGCGCGCGAAACGAAGCGGCACGGTCACCCGCTCACCTGAGCGAAATTGCAACGGCGCCTGACGGTTTTCCTTATAGATCCTTAATGAGGCATCCAGGCTGTTACTAAACCAGTACAGCGAGAGATTAGTCAGCAGTGTATCCAGCGAGATGACCCGCTCCAGCTCGCCACCGCAATCGCTCCAGGCGCGGAATTTTTCGACGATCCAAGCGGCCAAGCCGACTGGCGAATCGGTCAGCGCGAAGGCCAGGGTCTGCGGTCGGGTCGCTTGCAGCGCCGCATAGGCACCTTCGGTGGCGGCGAAGTCGGCGGCCTGATTGAGGAAAGCATGCTCCTGCGGCGCCAACGGCGGATCACCCTCGCCCAGCGTGGGACGATAGCTGGCGGGCATGTAATTCAGATGCAGCCCAATCACCTCCTGCGGGTATAACCGGCCCAGCCAGACCGATACACCGGCGCCGATATCCCCACCCTGCGCACCAAACCGTTGATAGCCGAGCGTGTGCATCAGCGCGCGCCATAGCTGCGCGACCCGACGCGAACTGGTACCCGGCCGCGACGGCGCCGAGGAGAAGCCAAACCCCGGCAATGACGGTACCACTACGTCGAACGCATCCTCAGCCTTGCCGCCGTGGCGCGCCGGATCGGTCAGCAGTGGAATGATTCGCTCAAACTCGGTGAAGGCACCGGGCCAGCCATGGGTCAGCACCAACGGCAGGGGCGCCGGGCCATGACCCCGCTGGTGCACGAAGTGGATGTCATCACCATCGATGCGCGCGATGAAGTGTCGGAGTCGGTTGAGCCGCGCCTGCTGCTCGGGCCAGCAGAACCGGTGCTGCCAATGAGTGAGCAGATGCCGCAGGAAAGCGAACTCGGTGCCATCCTGCCAGCCCGCCTCGGCCAGTGGCGTCGGCCAGCGCGTCGCGCCCAACCGGCGACGCAGGTCCTCGCTCTGTGCCGGGGACACATCGAGGGTGAAAGGACTAATCCTGACAGGGATCATGAATCGGGTTCCGATACGAGCCGTTGGAGGCTGCCCGGGTCAATCCGAAAATCAGACTGAGTCGACCGTCTGGGTAGTGCGCCGCTCTAGATAGCTTAGGTGACGCTCGCGCGGTAGCAAAAACAGCGGAAATGCCAACGAAACCCCGACCGCCAGCCCGAGTAACGATAGCCAGGCATGCGTCATGCCCAGCCGGCGTCCTTCCGCAAGCACCGCCGCGGACACCGCCACGTCCGGCCAGGCGAACGCGCTTACCGGTCCGGCCAGCGCCTGCTGCACCATTGCGCTGATATCCATGCCATGGGCTAACAACCACGGTGCGAACTGACTGACCGGTAGTAGCGCACCGACGATGCAAAGAACCAGATAAAGGATTTGCATGCTGTCTCCTAGGGGTTGAGACACGCGCCGGAGGTCCCGGCGCGCTGGTGAGGGTGCACGATCACCCAATCGTGGTGCGCCGAGGCCAAGGCCTCACACGCGACCAGAGCATGCATCATCCGGAATCATCGAGGGGATCGCGTCATCCCTGACCACCATCATGCGCCAGGTGATAACGCGTCGCCTCAGCCACTTCGTTCTTTGAGCCCAGAAACACCGGCACGCGCTGGTGCAGTCCGCTCGGCTCGATGTCGAGAATCCGCTCGCGCCCGGTGGTGGCCGCGCCGCCGGCCTGTTCGACCAGCAAGCCCATCGGGTTGGCTTCATACATCAACCGCAGCTTGCCCGGTTTGGACGGGTCTTTTTTGTCCCATGGATAGATGAAGATGCCGCCACGGGTCAGGATGCGGTGCACGTCGGCGACCATGCTGGCGATCCAGCGCATATTGAAGTCCTTGCCGCGCGGACCTTCCTTGCCGGCCAGCAGATCGGTGACGTAGGCCTGCATCGGCGCTTCCCAGTGGCGCTGGTTGGACATATTGATCGCGAACTCCTGGGTGTCGTCCGGAATCCGCATGTCGGCCTGGGTCAGCAAGAAGCTGCCTTCCTCGCGCTCCAGCGTGAACGCATGGGTACCATGGCCCAGGGTCAGCACCAGCATCGTGCTCGGGCCGTAAATACAGTAGCCCGCGGCAACCTGGCGGGTGCCCGGCTGCAGGAAATGCTCATCGCCGGGGACATCGGTGCCGGGCGGCGCGCGCAGCACCGAGAAGATCGTGCCGACCGAGACGTTGACGTCGATGTTGGAGCTACCATCAAGCGGATCGAACAACAGCAGGAAATCACCACGCGGATACTTGTCCGGCACCGGCTGGCTGTGCTCCATCTCCTCCGAGGCGCTGGCAGCGAGGTGACCGCCCCAGGCATTGGCCTCGATCAAGATGTCGTTGCTGAGCACATCCAGCTTCTTCTGTGCCTCACCTTGCACGTTGCCAGTGCCGGCGTCACCGAGCACATCGCCCAGTGCGCCTTTGCTTACGGCGATGGAAATGCGCTTGCAGGCGCGGGCGACGATGCTGACCAACTGGCGCAGCTCCGGGGTAATGCGCCCGGCGTGCTGTTCTTCGATCAAATAACGAGTGAGCGAGGTTCGCGACATGGAGGCGGTGGCCCTGCGTAGGAAGTGGGCCGCCATTGTCGCGGGTGTCGCGTTAGATTTCGATGCGAGGCCCATCCGGTCGCAACGACTTCGGCCGCGATGACACGTTGGCGTCACCACGCTTGCATGAGGTCCGCACCTCCGTGTGCGAAACCCATGCCCCCCGGTCGCGACTGAGGCCGCTTCCCCAGCCGGGGGTCGCGGCCATCAGCCCTTGCTGACCGTCGCCACCGCCTGCGCCACGTACTCCAGGTTGTTCTGGTTCAGCGCGGCCACGCAGATACGGCCGCTGCCGACCGCATAGATGGCAAACTCCTCGCGCAGCCGCTCCACCTGCGGGCGGGTCAGCCCGGAGTAGGAGAACATGCCGGCCTGCTGTTGGATGAAGCCAAATTGCGGCTCGCCCAGGTCGGCCAGCTTCTGCACCAGACCCGCGCGCAGCGCGTGGATGCGCTCACGCATCTCGGTCAGCTCCTGCTCCCAGGTCTGGCGCAGCTCGGCGCTGGTCAGCACGCCGGCGACCAGCTGCGCGCCATGCGTAGACGGGCTGGAGTAAATCGTGCGGATGATGCGCTTGACCTGCGACAGCACAGCCTTGGCATCGGCTGCATTCGGGGCCACCATCGACAATGCGCCGACGCGCTCGCCGTACAGCGAGAACGACTTGGAGTACGAGCTGGCGACCACATAGCTGTCGATCCCGGTCTCGGCCAACAGCCGCACTGCGTAGGCGTCCTCGGCAATGCCTTGGTCGAAGCCCTGGTAGGCGATGTCAACGAACGGGAACAACTGGCGCTCCTTGAGCACCTCGGCGACCTGACGCCATTGTTCGTGCGTCAGGTCAGCGCCGGTCGGGTTGTGGCAGCACGCGTGCAGCAGCACCACCGTGCCCGGCTCCAGCTTTTGCAGGTCGGCGATCAGCCCGGGGAAGTTCAGGCCATGGGTGCCCGGGTCGAAATAGGTGTAGTCGACCACCTCGAAGCCGGCCGCCCCAAACACCGCACGGTGGTTTTCCCAGCTGGGGTTGGAGATGGCCACGGTGGCCTTGGGCAGCAGCTTCTTCAGCAGCTCCGCGCCGACTCGCAGCGCACCGGAACCGCCGATCGTTTGCGCGGTGGCCACGCGACCGGCCTCAAGCAACGCCGAGTCGGCACCGAACAGCAACTGCTGGGTCGCCTTGTCGTAGGCGGCCAGGCCGTCAATCGGCAGATAGCCGCGCGGTTTGGCGTCCAGCGCGAGCTGCTGCTCGATCTGGTAGACCGAGCGCAGCAGCGGGATGCGCCCGTTCTCGTCATAGTAAATGCCCACGCCCAGGTTGACCTTATTGGGGCGGCTGTCGGCGTTGTAGGCCTCGGTCAGGCCCAGGATCGGGTCACCTGGGACCAGTTCCACGTTTGCAAAGAAGGACACGGCGGTACTCGTTGGGAAGCGGAGAAAGGGGTGTTGCCGATGGCGCGCGGTCGCCTCACGCGGCCGGCAAGCGGCTCATCGTAGCAGGGGCTTGACCCCAATGAGCCAAGGCGTTTCATCGGCAACGGTGATGAACTCAGCGCCGGTTGGGGTGTGTGATCCCTTCCTAAGCCGAAACGCTACCGCTGTGCGCGAGGTCGACCTGGTCTTTGCCCACCGTGGGTGCACCACTGTCCCTCCTCGGATGACGGCGAGTTCATGCCGCCGCTGCAGAGACTCGCCAGTCGCGAGTCGAGCCCTCGCCCCGCCTGTGCGATCCTGAACCCCCTACGATTGTTCCAATGTACGACTGACATGGCTTTTGATGCGTTTGCGCTGATTCTGACGATGCTTGCTCTGGGCCTGCTGTTCGCACGTCTGCGCGCCCTGCCGGAGAACACCGCCGACGTGCTCAATCGCATCGTGCTGTACGTGTGTTTACCAGCCTCGGTGCTGACCTACGTGCCGCGCCTGCATTTAGACGCCTCGCTGATGGGCCTGGTGGCCGCGCCATGGCTGCTCGCCTTGCTCGCAACCGCCCTGGTGTGGCTAGGCACGCGCCTGTTCCGATTCCGCCGCGAGGAGCATGCCGCACTGCTGATGTGCGTGGCGCTCACCAACTCCAGCTTTATCGGTTTTCCGATGGTGCGCGCGCTGCTCGGCGACCGGGCGCTGCCGTATGCCGTGGTGTACGACCAGTTCGGCACCTTCTTGCTGCTGTCCAGCTTTGGGTTGTATGTGGTGGCGCGCTATGGCGGCGATACACCGCCGACCGCACGCGAAGTGCTACAACGGATGGCCCGCTTTCCCCCGCTGTGGGCGCTGCTGGTGGCGGTCACACTGATGCCGCAGACGCCGCCGAGCTGGATCGCCGCGGCGCTGAAAAGCTTGGCCGATGCGATGCTACCGCTGGTGATGCTGGCGGTGGGCTTTTCACTGCAGCTGCGTTTGCCGGTCGAAGAGCTCAAGCCGCTGGGGTATGGCTTGCTGCTCAAACTGCTGGTGCTGCCGGCGCTATCGCTGCCGCTGGCCTGGGCACTGGGATTAAAGGGACAGAGCTTCCAGGTCGGCGTCTTGGAGACGGCGATGCCAACGATGATTACTGCAGCGGCGCTGGCAATCTCGCATCGCCTCGCCCCGCGCCTGGCCGCCGCCATGGTCGGCTACAGCATCCTGTTGTCGTTGCTGACGCTGCCGGTCTGGGCGTGGCTGCTGGGGCGATTGGCGATTTGATCCACGTACCAACGTCACTAAGCGTGCGGTTGTCGCCGCTCGGCCACAACAAGGTGATAGATTCCGGCAAACCCGCAGGATCCGGTCCCCCTCCATCGCGCCCGCCGTCTTTGGCCGCGGCGCCCTACTGCTGCCGCCCTCGATGACTACGCCTTCAGATTCCGACACCCCCGAAAACCCACAACGCCGCCGTTTGCTTGGCGGTATCGCGCTGGCCAGCGGTGCAATTGCCGCTGGCGCGCAACCCAGCGATGCACTCGCGGCCGCGACGACTCCGCGCACGCCGCGCCCCGGCGGGGCTGCACTGGACCGTGCCCTGCGCGAGCAGGTCGACCGGATCGTGGTGATCTACTGCGAAAATCGTAGCTTCAACAATCTGTTTCCCGATTTTCCGGGGCTGCAAAAGCCGCTGTCGGCCCTGACCGCAGCCGACACCCAGCAGCGCGACCGCGACGGTCGCGTGCTCGCGACGCTACCGCCGATCTGGGAGGGGCTGGTGCCGGACGAGCAGATCGTCGACCACCGCCGCTACCGCATCCCCCAAGATGCGCTCGGTCCGTTGCCGAACGCGCCCTTCGCGCTGACCACGCCCGATGGCCGGCCACTGCCGCACGGCGTGGTCACCCGGGATCTGGTGCACCGCTTCTACGAAAACCAGATGCAGATCAACGGCGGGCGCAACGACCGTTTCGCCGCCTGGGGCGACAGTGGCGCGCTGGTGATGGGCCACTACGGTGATACCGCCGCGACGCTGCGACTGTGGCAGCTCGCGCGCGAGTACACGCTGTGCGACAACTTCTTCATGGGTGCTTTTGGCGGCTCGTTCCTTAATCATCAGTACCTGATCGCCGCGCAGCCACCGTACTACCCGCATGCCGATAAGAGCCCGGCACGGATGCAAACCTCGATCCTGGACAGCGACGATCCGCTGGGCACACGCCTGATGCTGGCCGATAACTGCCCGGCCAGCGCCCTCGACGGGCGTCCAAAGTTTGTCCGTAACGGTGCGTTGACCCCGGACTTCTGGGCGGTCAACACCATGCTGCCGCCCTTCCAGCCCTGCGGGCTGAGCAACCCAGCGCGTCCGGGTTATGCGCCCACCGACAGCGCCAACGTGATGCCCGCGCAGACCCATCTGCACATCGGTGATGCGCTCGATGCCGCCGGCGTGGATTGGGCCTGGTACGCCGGCGGCTGGGGCCTGGCGGTACAGGGCAACGGCGAGACCGGCGAGACCGCCGAGTTCCCCGGTAGCCCCAACTTCCAATACCACCACCAGCCGTTCAACTACTTCGCCAACCTGGCCCCGGACACGCCGGCGCGTCAGCGCCGACTGCGTGACGGCGGCCTGGGTGACAGCGCCCCGGACAATCGTTTTATCGCCGACATCCATGCCGGCAAGCTGCCGCCGGTGACCTTCTACAAGCCCCAGGGCAACCTCAACATGCATGCCGGCTACTCCGACGTGGCCGCAGGCGACCGCCATATCGCCTACGTGATTGAGGCGCTGCGCAGCAGCCCGGGCTGGGATAAGACCGTGGTGGTGATTACCTTTGACGAAAACGGCGGCTGGTGGGACCACGTCGCGCCACCGCGCGCCGACCGTTGGGGTCCGGGATCACGGATTCCGGCGGTGGTGGTCTCCCCCCTGGCCCGACGCGGCTTCGTCGATCACACCATCTACGACACTGGCTCAATCCTGCGGCTGATTACCCGACGTTTCGGACTGAAGCCCCTGCCGGGGCTGGTTGAGCGCGAACGTGCGATGCTGGCCGCCAGCGGCGTCGCCCCGGGCGACCTGACCGGCGCACTCGCGCTGGGTTGAGCCCCGCCCCCGCCGCAGTGCGCATGCACCGCGGCGGCGCGCTCAGTGGGCATCCGGCGCGGGCGCGCAGTCGCTGTCACAGATCGAGGCGGCGCGCTGGAGTTGCGCAGCGCTCAGCGGCGCCGCGCGCGCGACCGCAGGTTGGATCGGATCGCGCGCACCGGTGAGCTGGTGCAGCCCCTTGGCCACCGCCGCAATGCCATATTGCAGCCCCATGGCCAGATAGCCGCCGCCTTCGCTCACCTGCTTGACGCTCGGAGGGGGCTGATAGTCACGATCGAAGCGGTTGGGTTCGACGCGTATCGGATTTTTGAAGCGATACAGATCCACCGGCGTGGCGTCCTCGTCCGGTGCGACCGCGCGTACCTCGCCCAGGGTCGGCACGGTCTGCGTCGACGCGGCTGCAGGGGGGGGCGTCTGGGTCTGCCCCTGGGTCTGCTCTTGCGCCTGTGCCAAACCGGCACAGGTCAACAGCAGCAAGGAGGAGATACCGAAACGGCAGACGGTCGCTGGCATTGGTGAGCGTCCACGATAGGGGGATCGAGCATACCCGGCGCCTCGCCGTGCGGCTGAATGTGAACCGCATCGACGATCGGGGATCGCTACAACGATGGCCTTGATCTGCCACGAGGGCGGCTCAGGGGCCGACCTCACCGGGAATCGGGGTCGGCGTATCCAGCGCCTCGCGCACATACAGCCGCTTGACCAGCACGTACACCACCACCGTCATCGGCGCCGCCAGCACCACCCCCAATGGCCCGAACAACAGGCCAATCCCGAACAGCGAGAACAGCAGCAGCACCGGCGGCAGGTCGACCGCACGCTGCTGGATCAGCGGCTGCAACAGGTGGCCTTCGATCTGCTGCACCACCACAAACATCACCAACACCCCCAGCGCGACCTGCGGACTGACGGTGAAGCCCAACAGAATGGCGGGGATCGCCGCCAGAATAGGCCCGACGATCGGCACGAAATCGAGTACGGCGGTGAGCAGGCCGATGCCGATCGCCACCGGCACCCCCAACAGCCACATGCCCAGTCCAGTCAGCACCCCGACCACCGCCATCGCCAGCAACTGGCCACCCAGCCAGGCGGTCAGCGCGCGGCCACTGGCCGCAAGCGCGTCACCCAGCAGGCCACGTTGATCCGACGGCGCCAACTTGAGCAGTCCGCCACGATACAGACCCGGCTGAGCGGCCAAATAGATACCGCCGACCAGCATCAGCACGACCGAAGTGACCCCACCGGTCGCCGACATCGCCAGCGCCCCGGCACGGCCCGCCAGCGTGCTCGCGCTGTCGCGCAGCTGTTCGCTGAGCTGCTGCACCGCCGGGCCAAACGGACTGGCCTGCAACCAGGCCTGGAAATGCCCCCAGGCGGCCGGCAGGCTGCTACGGATTGTCTCCATCTGCTCCACTACCTGCGAGCCGAACATCCACAGCAACAGCGTCAGCAACAACAACGACAGCACGATCACCAAGATCAGCGCCACACCTGCTGGCATCGGCAACACGCGCCGCAACAGGCCCGACATCGCGTCCAGCAGCACCGCCACCACGCAGGCACCGAACACCACCAGCACGAGCTCGGACAGCTGCCACAGCAACAAGCCCAACGTCACCAGCGCGAGCGTGACCAGGACCCGCGCGGTATAGGCGCGGAGGGAAAGCGGGGAGGTCGTCATCGGTCGGGCAAGGTGGAGCGGCAATGGCCGCGGTGGCACTACGCTAGCAGGCGCGGCGATGAAGACAGCGTAGCGCTGGCGGATCACCGCAGCAAATGCCCACGGGGTCTGGCTCAGGCGGGCGCAGCCGCGGACAGGCATCGCCGTTCAAACGAGGCGCGAAGCCAGGTGCGCGCAGCCATAGTTTTTCGCAGCAGCGGCCGGAGCAGCAGGCGCGCCTCATCGCCAATCTGGCGGCGCGTTGAGGGCCCGAGCTGAATCCACTCAGCCAACCTATTGGGGGTTTTGGGCCCGGTCTCATACCCTGAGACGCTCTACGTTTCTCATATCCCGCTTTAAGAGCCCCACCGCATGCCCACCCACGCCCTGGCCCCGCGCACCGAAGCCGCCGAACGCGCACTGGCCACCACCGACGGGCTCCCCAGCCGCGACGGGGCACTGCTGACCGCGCGGCTGGCACGTCGCTACGCCGACCGGATCACCGGCAGTTTTACCGTCCCCGGTCGCGAAGGGCAGTACGCACCGCTGCCGGAGGATGTACCCGCAGCACTGCGCACCGCACTGAGCGCGCGAGGAATCGAGCGGCTCTACAGCCACCAGGCCGAAGCCTGGGCGGCGACCCAGCGCGGCGAACACGTGGCTATCGTCACGCCGACCGCATCGGGCAAGTCACTGTGCTACACCTTGCCGGTGGTCAGCGCGTCGATGCAGGCCGGCGCCAAGGCGCTCTACCTATTTCCGACCAAGGCGCTGGCGCAAGATCAGGTCGCCGAGCTGCTGGAACTCAATCGGGCGGGCGAGCTGGGGGTCAAGGCCTTCACCTTCGACGGCGATACCCCCGGCGATGCGCGCCAGGCTATCCGTCTGCACGGCGACATCGTGGTCAGCAATCCGGACATGCTGCACCAGGCAATCCTGCCGCACCACACCAAATGGGCGCAGTTCTTCGAAAACCTGCGCTACGTGGTGATCGACGAGATCCATACGTATCGCGGCGTATTTGGCAGCCACGTCACCAACGTATTGCGTCGGTTACAGCGGATCTGCGCGTTCTATGGCGCGCGCCCGCAGTTCATCCTGTGCTCGGCAACGATTGGCAACCCGCACGCACATGCCGAAGCACTCATTGAGCAGCCGGTGCACGCGATCACGGAGTCGGGTGCCCCCAGCGGTGATAAGCACGTGCTGCTATGGAATCCACCGGTGGTCAATGCGGATCTGGGCTTGCGCGCCTCGGCACGCTCGCAAAGCAATCGGATCGCGCGAATCGCGATCAAGAGCGGACTGAAGACACTGGTCTTTGCTTCGAGCCGGCTGATGGTGGAGGTACTGACCAAGTACCTGAAAGATATCTTCGACCATGATCCGCGCAAGCCTCCCCGGATCCGCGCCTACCGTGGTGGCTACCTGCCCAGCGAACGCCGCGAAGTCGAACGCGCAATGCGCGCCGGCAGCATCGACGGCATTGTCAGCACCTCGGCGCTGGAACTGGGCGTGGACATCGGCGCACTCGATGTGGTGATCCTCAACGGCTATCCCGGTAGCGTCGCCGCCACCTGGCAACGCTTTGGCCGCGCCGGGCGCCGCCAGCAGCCAGCCTTGGGGGTGTTGGTGGCCAGCTCGCAACCACTGGACCAGTATGTGGTGCGGCATCCGGATTTCTTCGCGCAAAGCTCACCGGAGCATGCGCGGATCGCGCCGGACCAGCCGCTGATCCTGTTCGACCACATTCGCTGCGCCGCGTTCGAACTGCCCTTCCTGGCCGGGGAGGGATTTGGTCCGATCAATCCGGCGGTATTCCTCGAAGCACTGGCCGAGAGCGGGGTGGTGCATCAAGAAGGCGAGCGCTGGGAGTGGATCGCCGACAGCTATCCGGCCAATGCGGTCAGCCTGCGCGCGGTCGCCGACGGCAACTTCGTGGTCGTGGACCGTAGCGACGGGCGCCAGCAGATCATCGCCGAAGTCGACTACTCGGCCGCCGCGCTGACTCTGTACGAGGGCGCGATCCACATGGTGCAGTCCACGCCCTATCAGGTCGAACGACTGGACTGGGAGGGCCGCAAGGCCTACGTAACCCGTACCTTTGTTGACTACTACACCGACAGCATCGATTACACCAAGCTCAAGGTACTGGACCGCTTCGACGGCGCTGCGGCCGGGCGCGGTGACAGCCATCACGGTGAAGTGCACGTGGTACGGCGCGTGGCCGGCTACAAGAAGATCCGTTACTACACGCACGAGAACATCGGTTACGGCCCGGTCAACCTGCCCGATCAGGAACTGCACACCACCGCGCTGTGGTGGCAGCTGCCCCAAGCCACGCTGCTGCGCGAATTCGCCGACCGTCAAGCCGCGCTGGATGGCTTTTTGGGCGCCGCCTGCGCGCTGCACATCGTCGCCACCGTCGCGGTGATGGCGGACGCGCGCGATCTGCAACGCGCGGTCGGCAATGGCGACGGCGCCTGGTTTGCGCTGGCCGACCAGGGCGGCCGCGGCCAGCTACGTGGCGCGGAAGGCCAGGAAGCGACGGTCGAACTACAGCAAAGCTTCGTGCCCACCGTTTACCTGTATGACAACTTCCCGGGCGGGGTCGGTCTGAGCGAACCGCTATGGCGGCGCCAGGCCGAGCTGGTGCAACGCGCCGACGAACTGATCCAGGGGTGCGACTGCCGTGCCGGCTGCCCGGCCTGCGTCGGCCCAGTGCTGGCGGCGCAGGAACAAGGCCACGGTGACACCCCTAAAACCCTGGCGCTGAAAGTATTGGCGCTGCTGCACGAACCGGGCGCGCTGCAATGAGCCTAAGCCTGGACCGGTTGCGCGCATTGCGTAAACAAGCCGGCAGCACGCCCCTGACCACCGCCCCCGTAGGCGCGAGCCACGCCCGCGATGGGACGTCTGGCAAACACCTCTCGCAACCACCCGACATGTCGGCGACGACGGCGCTAGACGGTAAAGCCCAGCGCAGCCAAGACCCGCGCCTGCGCCCGACCATGCCTGCCCGGCGCGAGGCATCCGCATTCGACTGGATCGAACGTCCAACTCCGGCCCCCAGCCAAGACCTCGGCGCGCTGCGCCGGCTGCTGAGCCTACGCGAGCGACATCCAACCGCGAGGTTACGGCCTGCACGGGTCGCGGTGACGGCAGCGGAGCGCGTACTGCCCGGCCGGGAGATCGCCCCTGGTCTGTATCTGAGCGAGGCATTCCTGCCGCAGCCGATCCCGGCCTCGCCGCTACCGCTGGCCTTCGCGCGCCGGCCTGAGCAGGCGGTGGCACCGCGCGACCTGCTGTTCTTCGACACCGAAACCACCGGTCTGGCCGGCGGTACCGGCACCCGCGCGTTCATGATCGGCGCGGCCGACTGGCACCGTGACGCAGCCGGTCGCGAGGGCCTGCGGGTGCGTCAGCTGCTGATCGCGACGATGGCAGCCGAACCCGCCATGCTCGACGCCTTTACCGCCTGGCTGACGCCGGACACGGTGCTATCCAGCTACAACGGTCGTTGCTACGACGCGCCGCTGCTGAAAACCCGCTACCGGCTGGCACGCCGCGCCGATCCAATGAGCGCGCTGGAGCACATCGATCTGCTGCACCCGACCCGGCGTCGCTACCGCGGCGTCTGGGAGAATTGCCGACTGGCCACGATTGAGCGCCAACTGCTACGGATCGTGCGCGAGGACGACCTACCGGGCAGCGAGGCGCCGGCGGCCTGGCTGTCGTTCCTGCGCGGTGGCAGCGCACACAATCTGCACCGCGTGGCCGCGCACAACCACCAGGATGTGGTGACCCTGGCCCAGCTGTTCCTGCACCTG
>Cebus_capucinus_imitator_PRJNA485217_SSR047__coassemble_1108_pt1 | contig 26664 bp, 21 predicted proteins | sample Cebus_capucinus_imitator_PRJNA485217_SSR047__metabat2_high_PE_004 | metagenome-assembled genome bin Cebus_capucinus_imitator_PRJNA485217_SSR047
AGGAATGTTCGAAAATCCCTCACACTTCACCACAGAACCCACACAAGCCATCTAATGTTGCCCATCCGCTGGACACCCATGCCGGGATGGTCGAACAGAAGATTCCGGTTGGACCCGTTGCAGCGATGGTCGCGGTCAAGCAACTGGGCACCAATGGTGGCGGCTGGTATGGCCCCAACAGTGCAATGGCACTTGAAAACCCCACGCCGTTGAGCAATCTGCTGGAGACGCTGGCGATCGTGCTGATCCCGGTCTCGGTGGTGTTCATGGTGGGCTTTCTGACCGGTCGTCGCCGACTTGCCGCGCTGGTGTTCGCCACGATGCTGATGATGTCGGCCGCCTCTACCAGCGTGCTCATGTGGTCGGAGGCACATTCGGCGTCGAGTAGCTCGGCGGCATTGATGGAGGGTAAGGAGGTCCGCATCGGGGCTGATGCATCCGCGTTGTGGGCGGCGCTGACGACGCAGACCTCCAATGGCTCGGTCAACGCAATGCACGATTCACTCAGTCCGTTGAGCGGGTTGGTGACATTGGTGGATATGCTGATCAACGCGATTTGGGGCGGTATCGGCTGTGGCTTGCAGCAATTCATCGTCTATCTGATGCTGGGGGTGTTCTTGGCCGGATTGATGACCGGGCGCACGCCAGAGTTGTTCGGGCGCAAGATTGAGGCGCGCGAGGTGCAACTACTGGCGTTGTTGATCTTGCTGCAACCGCTGGTGCTGCTCGGTCTGACCGCACTCACGCTGGCGTTGCCGCAGTTCACCGCCACCTCTAATCCGGGCTTCCACGGCATCAGCCAGGTGTTCTACGAGTACACCTCGGCGTTCGCCAACAATGGGTCCGGATTTGAAGGGTTGGGCGACTCCAGTTGCTGGTGGAACCTGACCTGTACGTTGGTACTGGCATTGGGTCGCTATCCCGCATTGATCGTGCCATTGATTGTGGCCGTGCGCCTGGCGGGCAAGCGGCGTGCACCTGAGTCCACCGGCAGTTTACAGATCGAAACCCCCACCTTCGCACTGACCCTGATCGCGGTGATTGGTGTCCTCACTGTGCTGCAGTTTATGCCGGCACTGGTGCTGGGGCCGATTGCCGAACATTTATCGCTATCAGCCATTTAGGAACCCGGCGCACGGAAGCGTCGTGCTGTTGCGAGGGACTCGCCCAGAGGAAAACGTCCCATGAAAAGTTCTGTTTCCACGGAAAAGCGCCAGCGCGCGCAACCCCGGCTATTTAATGGCGAGGCATTGGCCGCTGCCAGTCGCGATGCTTTTCTCAAGCTGACGCCACGTCACTTACTGCATAGCCCGGTGATGGCGGTGGTGATGGGCGGCACGTTGCTGTCCGCACTGATTACCGCCTGTGGCAAGGCCCCGGCCGGATTTGGATGGGCGGTCACCGTGATCTTGTTCATCACCGTGCTGTTTGGCAACTTCGCGGAGGCGATCGCCGAAGCGCGTGGGCGCGGCCAGGCAGCCTCGCTGCGGCGTGCTCGCAAGGATCTGGTGGCGCGGCGTGTGGATAGCGAGTTGGGCGGGCAGGAAACCCACATACCTGCGGCCGAGCTGCGGCCGGGTGACTATGTGATTGCCTCGGAGGGCGAGTTCGTGGCCGCCGACGGCGAAATCGTGCGGGGTCTGGCGACCATCAACGAAGCGGCGGTGACTGGCGAGTCGGCGCCGGTACTGCGCGAGGCCGGCACCGATCGCAGTGGTGTGATCGGTGGCACGCGGGTGCTGTCCGACGAGATCGTGTTCAAGGTCACCGCCGAGCCTGGCCAGAGTTTCCTGGACCGGATGATTGCGCTGGTCGAGGGGGCCAACCGTCAGAAGACCCCCAACGAGGTCGCGCTGACGTTGCTGTTGACGACGATGACGTTGACCTTCTTGATCGTCGTCGCGACGCTACCGGCAATCGCAGGCTTTGTTGGTGTGCGGCTCGATCCGCTACTGCTGATCGCGCTGCTGGTTTGTCTGATCCCCACCACCATTGGTGGGTTGCTGCCGGCGATCGGCATCGCCGGCATGAACCGCGCGCTATCTGCCAACGTGCTGGCCAAGTCGGGTAAAGCGGTGGAAGTGGCGGGTGACGTTGACGTGCTACTGCTCGACAAGACTGGAACAATCACTCACGGCGACCGCCAGGCCACCGCGTTTCATCCCCTGGCTGGCATTGATCGCAGTCAGCTGCGTGATGCGGCGATGCTGGCTTCGCTGGCCGACCCGACGCCCGAAGGTAAGTCGATCGTGCGGTTGGCACGCGAACAGGGCGCCTTGGTGCAGGAACCAGAGGGCGCGCATTTCATCGCATTCACCGCGCAGACGCGGATGTCCGGCGTGGACCTGTCCGGCCGTTCGATCCGCAAAGGCGCTGGCGATGCGATTGCGACCTGGGTCAAAAGCCAGGGCGCCACGGTCTCGGCCGAGCTGACCGGGCGCATCGAGCAGGTCGCGCGCAGTGGCGCCACGCCGTTGGTGGTGGCCGAGGGACGCCACGTACTCGGTGTGGTCGAACTGAGCGACGTAGTCAAGCACGGCATCAAGGAGAAGTTTGCCCAGTTGCGCGCGATGGGCATCAAAACGGTGATGATTACAGGCGACAACCCGCTTACGGCGGCGGCGATCGCCGCCGAGGCTGGTGTTGACGACTACATTGCGCAGGCGCGCCCTGAGGACAAGCTCGCGCGCATCCGTGCCGAGCAGACGGCGGGAAGATTGGTCGCCATGGTCGGCGACGGCACCAACGATGCGCCGGCGTTGGCTCAGGCCGACGTCGGTCTGGCGATGAACTCCGGCACTCAGGCCGCCAAGGAAGCCGGCAACATGGTTGACCTGGATTCGGACCCTGCCAAGCTGCTGGCGGTGGTGGAGGTTGGCAAACAGCAGCTGATTACCCGAGGTGCGTTGACCACCTTCTCGCTGGCGAACGACGTTTCCAAATATTTTGCGATTCTGCCGGCGATGTTTGCCGCGGCGGTGCCCTCGATGGCCGCGTTAAACGTGATGCAGCTGTCCAATCCACGCAATGCGGTGCTGGCCGCTCTGGTATTCAACGCGTTGATTATCCCCGCGTTGATTCCATTGGCGCTGCGTGGAGTGCGTTTTCGCCCGGCCGGTGCAACCGCGTTGTTACGGCGGAATATGCTGATTTACGGCCTTGGCGGCGTGCTGCTGCCGTTTGTCGGAATCAAATTGATCGATACGGCGCTGGCCGTGCTCTTTGTTAGCTAAGGACCACCCACGATGGACAAGACTTCCGCTTTGGGTACATCACTTCCGTTGCATGATGGTGGCGCGTGGCGCGCCTCGCTGGTGCTGGCGTCGGTGGTGCTGCTCGGCTTTGGCCTGCTGTACTCGCTAGTGGCCACCGGTATCACCGGGGCGATCTTCCCGGTGCAGGCGAGGGGCTCGCTGATCGAACATGATGGCCGGGTGGTCGGTTCGGCGCTGGTGGCGCAGCCCTTTGTCGGCGCGCGGTATTTCCAACCGCGTCCATCGGCCGCCAAATACGACCCGATGGCGGCGGCCGGCAGCAATCAGGCACGTTCCAATCCAGATCTTATTGAGCGCATCGCGCAAACCCGTAAGGCGGTGGCTGCGCGTGATGGGATCGCTGAGGACGAGGTGGCCGATGACCTGCTGACCGAATCGGGCAGTGGAGTTGATCCGCATGTGTCGGTGGCAGCCGCGCGCGAGCAGGTGGCCCGGGTCGCGCGTGAACGCGGGTTGCCGGTGGCGCAGGTGCAAGCGCTGTTGGAGGCGCACATAGAACCGCCGCAATTCGGGCTGCTAGGCCAGCCACGGGTGAATGTGCTTATGCTGAACCTGGCCTTGGATACGGCAAAGTAAGTGCGAGGCTGGCAGGGATCTAAGTCCCGATGCATCGGGGACTACCTGCAACGGCTGAAGTCTTGACCGCCGAACGCTACGTTCTCCTTCACAATCGTCCCATGACCGATGCCCGCACCCAACAGGCCGACGCACTGATCGGCGAACTGCAACGCGAACGCGGTGGCCGCTTGACGGTGTTTCTTGGTGCCGCACCTGGAGTTGGTAAGACGTACGCAATGCTGTCACGCGCGCGCGACCGAATACGCCAAGGCCTGGACGTGGTTGTCGGCATCGTCGAGACGCATGGTCGCGTTGAAACCGCTGCGCTGCTGGAAGGGCTGCCGCTGTTGCCGCGCAGACACGTGACGTACCGAGGGCGCACCCTGGAAGAGCTGGACCTGGACGCGTTGCTGACGCGCCGACCACAACTGGCGCTCATCGACGAGCTGGCGCACCGTAACGCACCCGGCAGTCGTCACGAACGTCGTTGGCAAGACGTGGACGAATTACTCGACGCCGGTATTGATGTTTACACCACGGTCAATATCCAGCACCTGGAGAGCCTTAACGACGTCGTACACCGTATTACCGGCGTGCGCGTGTCCGAGACCGTGCCGGACTCGGTGTTTGATCGTCTGCGTGACATCGTGCTGGTGGACCTGCCGCCACGCGAGCTGATCGAGCGCTTGCAGCAAGGCAAGGTATATCTGCCTGAACAGGCCACGCAGGCGCTGCAGGCGTTCTTCTCACCGTCCAATCTGTCGGCGCTGCGTGAGTTGGCGATGCAGACGGCGGCGGCGCGCGTCGACAGCGACCTGCGTGATGCGCAGGCGGCTCGTGGGCTACCCGGCACCGCTGCGCTGCCCCGCCGCGTAGTGGTGGCGATCGACGGCCGCGGCAGTTCTGAATACCTGGTGCGTGTGGCACGGCGCATGTCCGAACGTCGCGACGCTCCATGGACGGTTGCGATCGTTCAGACCCGTACGCTCGCTGAACCCCGTTGGCAGTTGGAAGTCGACCGCGCGTTTGCGCTGGCACGCCGGCTAGGCGGGGAGACCGCGCTGCTGCACGGTGCCAATATTGCCGATGCGTTGCTGGATTTCGCTGCGCAGAACGGCGCGTCCACACTGGTGCTCGGCCGCACCCGCGAGCGTCCGCTGGCGCGCATGTTCAACCGCACATTGACCCAGCAGCTGCTGCAACGCGGTGCTCACTATGAGCTGGTAGTCGTCAGCTCCGCTGACACGCGTGCCCGCTCGCGTCAGCGCTGGCGGCGGCCCGGACAGTGGCTGCGCCGCTACGATCTGGCCTATGCGGTACTGGCCGCAGCCGGCGCCGCTTGTGTGGCCTGGGTGTTGCAACGCTGCACTGACATCGATGACCTGTCGATGGTGTTCATCGTTGCGGTGGTGCTGGTGGCTGCGCGTACGCGCATGGCGGCCGCGGTGCTGGCGGCGCTGTTGAGCTTTTTTGCTTATAACTTCTTCTTCATTGAGCCGCGTTTCACACTCAACATCAGTGCTCGCCAGGGCGTGGTGACCGTGCTGCTGTTCCTGATTGCCGCACTGGTCGCTGGACGTCTGGCTTCACGCCTACGCAGCCAGGTCTTGGCCTTACGTGCGGCCAACGCGCATGCCGATGCGTTGCAAGCGCTGGGGCGCCGGCTTGGCGCTGCGGCCGACTTAGGGCAGGTGCTCGATGCGGGACGGCGTGCATTATCCAGTGCACTCGACGCTGAAGTTTGGTTGCGACTGGAGCAGCGCGAGAGCGACCCGGGTAACGGCCTGCGTGAATTGGACCGCAGCGCCGCAGACTGGACACAACGCCATGGCCAGCCGGCCGGTCGCTATACCGATACGCTGGCCGGTGCCGCTTGGTGGTGCTTACCAGTACGCGCCGAACGCGGCACGCTCGGTGTGGCGGCGCTGCGGCTGGATCGTGCGCAATCACGCCCGACTCTGGAACAGCGTCGTCTTGCCGAGGCGATGGTGGAGGACATCGGCCAGGCCGCACTGCGCACACGACTGGTGACCGACTTGGAGAGTGCGCGGATGAGCGGTGAGACCGAACGGTTGCGCTCAGCACTGTTATCCTCGGTTTCGCACGATCTGCGCTCGCCGCTGGCCTCGATGATCGGGTCGGCCAGCAGTCTGGCCAGCTATGGTGGTCAGATGGATGCCGCCGATCGTCGAAGTTTGCTGGAGACGATCCAGCTTGAGGGCGAACGCCTTGACCGTTACATCCAGAATCTTCTGGATATGACCCGACTCGGCCACACCGGGCTGACGTTGAATCGTGACTGGATTGGTGTGGACGAACTGGTGGGCTCGGCGGTACGGCGACTGCAGCGCTACCAGCCGCAAGCCAAGGTAGAGCTGACGTTCGCACCGGACCTGCCGCCGATCTGGGTACATCCGGCATTGATCGAGCAGGCGGTGTTCAACGTCCTGGAAAACGCGGCCAAGTTCTCGCCGCCGGGCGAGGCCGTGACCGTGGCTGCGCAGCTGCATGACGGCACACTGCGCTTGGACGTTGCCGACCGTGGTCCGGGTATCCCAGAGGACGAACGCGCGCGTATCTTCGACATGTTCTACAGTGTTGAGCGTGGCGACCGTGGTCGCCACGGTACCGGGCTCGGGTTGACGATTTGCCAGGGCATGATCGGCGCGCATGGTGGCAGCGTGGAGGCGCTGGCCGGTGCTGGCGGTCGTGGTACGGTGATCCGCATGACCCTACCGCTGTTGCAGCCAGCCCAGCCGACCCATACTGATGACGACTGACGCTCCCGCCGCGATTCCCGCTCCGCGCGTGCTTGTGATCGACGACGAACCGCAAATTCGTCGTTTTCTCGACATCAGTTTGCGTGCGCAGGGCTATCAAGTGCTGCAAGCGGCCACCGGTGAGGACGGGTTGGCGATTTTGGCTGGGCAAGGCGCCGAACTGGTAGTGCTGGATATTGGCTTGCCCGATCGCGATGGCCACCAGGTGCTACGCGCGATCCGCGACTGGTCAGCCGTGCCGGTAATCATGTTGACGGTGCGCGCTGGCGAGGGCGAGAAAGTCACCGCGCTTGATGCCGGCGCCAATGACTACGTGACCAAGCCGTTTGGTGTACAGGAACTGATGGCGCGCATCCGCGTGTTGCTGCGTCAGTCTGCGACCGGCCCGGCTGGCGTGGAAGAAGTCACATTCGACGACGGCCACCTGCACGTGCATCTTGGCTTGCGCGAGGTCACTCTTGATGGTGAGTCATTGGCGCTGAGTCGCAAGGAGTACGCGCTGCTGGCGCTGCTGCTCAAGCATGCCGGCAGGGTGGTGACGCAACCGCAGCTGCTACGCGAACTGTGGGGGCCGACCCATGAGGGGGATACCCACTATCTGCGGATCCTGGTCGGCAAGCTCCGCCAGAAACTCGGCGATGAGGCCGCTGCACCGCGCTACATCGTCACCGAGCCGGGCGTTGGGCTGCGTTTTATCGGCAGCCATCGCAGTTGAGCTACAGCGTTGTAAGGATGGGCTAGCGCCGACTTGGCTGCGCGGATGTGCCTGCGGATGCATATCGGGCTTCATGTGCTTATCAGCTCGGCTCATGGGGCATGTCATGTCTTGGTCACGTAAGCGTGCTGTCGCAACGGATAGGCGGCAGCCGAGGGTCCGTCGACAAGGTCGTTACCGGTGTACGTGGCAACACGGCGCATGAACCACTTCGAAAATGAGCAGTGGGGATATTGACGCGCACTTGCGCGACTCGCTAGTTTGCAGCCCCCGGGCAGGACGCCCGCAGCCACGACCGCACGTGAAGGCGGCGCCGCTGCACGTTACCGGCAACTTGCCGTATGCATGTAGTGGCGGACTCGCAGCTCAGGCCAGCCCGCACCCTAAATTGGGCGTTCTGCCATTGCCATGTAGGCAATGACGGTACGCAGTGCTCGCTCGCATCTTAACGACTCTCTCCCGCCGCCCAGCCGGCGCGATGCCTATTGCATGCGCGCCTGGCCCGACCAGGATCCGTGACTGCATGAACCTGCCTGCTTCCCCTTCAACGATCACCTCACTGCCACGCGCCAGTTTGCGCATCGGTGGTCCACATGAGGCGCTCTTCAATGAACACAACCTGCTGCAGTACCGCGACCAGTTGCAGCAAGGCCTGGCGCTGGTCCAGCGCACGCTGGCGACAGTTGACCGCCCATTCACCGGCGTCACACCGAGCGAGCTGCGTGAGCGCTTTGTCGGGGTCAACCTGGACCAGCCACTGCCTAGCCTGACGCAGGCCCTGGACGAGGTAGAGACGCTCTATCTGCGCGATGCCGTGTACTTCCATCATCCGCGTTACGCCGCCCATCTGAATTGTCCGGTACTGAATGTCACGCTGCTCGCCGAGCTACTGTTGAGCGCAATCAATACCTCGATGGATACCTGGGATCAGAGTGCCGGGGCAACATTGATCGAACAAAAGCTGGTGGACTGGACCGCCGAGCGGCTAGGGCTGGGTAAGTATGCCGATGGCGTGTTCACCAGTGGCGGTACCCAGTCCAACCTGATGGCGCTGCTGCTGGCACGCGACAGCATTTGTGCGCCGCACTATCAACACGGTGGCACGCGCCACCACGGGCTTCCGGAAGATTTCCGGCGGCTGCGTATCTTCGCCTCGCAGGCGAGCCATTTCAGTGTACGCAAAGCGGCTGCGTTGCTTGGGTTAGGCTTCGACGCCGTGGTGGCGGTCGAGTGCGATCAGGATCAACGCATGGACGTGGCGGCCTTGACACGCGCGCTCGACGCAGCTGAGGCGGCCGGACTGTGGCCGATGGCGGTGGTGGCCACCGCCGGCACCACCGACTTCGGCACCATCGATCCACTGACGCCGATCGCCGCGGTGTGTCGACCGCGCGGATTGTGGTTGCATGTGGACGCCGCCTATGGCGGCGGACTGATGGTGTCGCGCCGGCATCGGGCGCGTTTGGCGGGCATTGAGCAGGCCGACTCGGTAACGGTGGACTACCACAAGGCGTTTTTCCAACCGGTCAGCTGCAGTGCCTTTCTCGTCAGGGATCGTAGCCAGCTGGCACACCTGACCTATCACGCTGACTACCTCAACCCGTCCACGCAGGCGGCCGAGGGCATTCCGAATCTAGTCGAAAAGAGCCTTCAGACCACCCGTCGCTTCGACGCGCTCAAACTATGGCTAAGCCTGCGTACGGTGGGCGCCGATGCGATTGGCGAGCTGTTTGATCAAGTCATGGCACTGGCGCAATACGGACACACGCTACTCACGCGCCACGCCTGCTTCGAACTGGCACATCCCGCACCGGAGCTGAGCACATTGGTTTTCCGCTTCCGCCCGCACGGATGGGATGACGGCGAGGCGCTCGACATGCTTAACCAGCGTATCCGCCGGCAACTCGCGCGCAGCGGCGAGGCCGTGATTGCCGGTACGCGCGTCAACGGACGGCAGTACCTCAAGTTCACCTTGCTCAACCCGCAGCTAGGCGAGCAGGGCTTGTCCGAACTGATTGCCCTGGTGCGTGCGCAGGGCGAACGGCTGGCGCTGGCGGTGGTCCCCGCAGAGGTGGAGGCATGAGCCGGCTGCACGATTTCGTCGCGATTGGGATTGGACCGTTCAACCTGGGTCTGGCCTGTCTGACAGCGCCGATTGCCGGGCTGGACGGCGTGTTTCTGGATCGCCGCGCCGGCTTCGACTGGCATCCGGGCATGATGTTGGAGGATGCCACGTTACAGACCCCCTTCCTGGCAGATCTGGTGACCTTGGCCGATCCAACCAGCCGTTTCAGCTTCCTCAACTACCTCAAGAGTCAAGGACGGATCTATTCGTTTTATATCCGCGAAAATTTCTTCCTGCTGCGACGCGAGTACAACCAGTATTGCCAGTGGGCCGCCACCCAGCTCCCCAATCTTCATTTTGGTCACGAAGTGACGCGGGTCGAGTATGACGCTGCGCAAGAGTGCTACCGGGTGCACGGCCGTCACGCGGGTGGCGAATTTGTTCATGCTGGTCGGCACCTGGTGCTCGGTACTGGCAGCACACCCTGGCTGCCCGAATGCTGCCGGCCGCTGGGCGCGCCGGTCAGCCATTCGTCAAGCTATCTCCAAGACAAGCCACGGTTGCAGGCGCAGCGCTCGATTACCGTGGTGGGAAGTGGCCAGAGCGCGGCGGAGATCTACCGCGATTTGCTGCAGGACCTCGAGCCGCATGGCTACGCACTGCACTGGATCACGCGCTCGCCGCGCTTTTTCCCGCTGGAGTACACCAAACTCACATTGGAGATGACCTCGCCGGAATACATCGACTACTTCCACGCGCTGCCGTCGGATCGCCGTGATGCGTTAATTGCACAGCAGGCCAGCCTGTACAAGGGCATCAACGGAAGCATGATTAACGAGATCTTTGATCTGCTTTACCGCAAACGTCTGCTTGGCCCGCTCGACACCGAACTGGTGACAAACACCGAGTTACGCGCCTGTCACCGCCGCGACGACGGCGGCTTGCAGCTGGAGCTGTATCAGCGCGAGCAAGGTCGCCGTTATACGCATCTTACCGATGCGCTGGTCCTGGCTACCGGTTATCAGGCCCGGGCGCCGGAATTCCTTGCACCGATCGCTGGAAGGATTCGGCGCGACGAGCGCGGCCGCTTCGGGGTCGACCGCCACTACGGCGTATCTGACGACGGGCGCATCTTTGTACAGAATGCCGAGCTGCATACGCATGGGCTGGCCTCACCCGATTTGGGCATGGGCTGCTATCGCAACGCGAGCATCATTGCGCGCATGTTGGGGTATGAGCATTACCCGGTGGAGCGCAGGATCGCGTTCCAGCATTTTGGCGTGCCGGAGCACGCCGAGTCGCTGCCGGCACCGAGCACTGCTGCGGAGGTGTCATGAGCGTCGTCGCTGAGCCAGCGGCCATCGGTATCGAGGTGCTGCACCGAGGTTTTGCACTGCGGCCATTGCGACCCGATGAGGATGCCGCGCTGTTGCATGGCTGGGTCATCCGCGACTACGCGCGGTTCTGGGGCATGGGTCAGCACACGCGCGATCAGGTTGCTGCGTTCTACCGCACGTTGCAGGGTTCGGGCACGGCAAGCGCGTGGCTTGGCTTCGCTGCGTCCGGCCCGGCGTTTCTGATTGAGTGCTATGACCCAGCGCACGACGAAATCGGCCAGCACTACCCGGTGCAGCCGGGTGATCGCGGTATGCATCTACTGCTCGCGCCTTGCGAACGACGTGTTTCTGGATTCAGTCTGGACGTGATGCGAGCGGTGCTGGACTTTATCTTTGCTGACCCAGCCGCGCACCGGGTGGTGGTGGAACCGGACCTGCGCAACACCGCCATTCAACGTCTTAATCAACGCGCCGGCTTTCAACCCGAGCGTGTCGTCCCGCTGCGCGAGAAACAAGCGCTGCTGTCTTTTTGCACCCGCGACGCGCATCACGCCGCGCTGAATCAGCCCCAGTCTTCGGGAGATGCCATGTCTTTGCTCAACCACGTTTGGTCCGTACCCGAACGGTACGCCACCCATCTCACCCCCGAGGACTGGGCGGCGGCTAACCGCCACCTGGTGTGCAAGGCGATCGCCGAGTTCGCCCACGAACGGTTGCTCGAACCGGAGCCTATGGAGCGCGAAGGCGGCTGGCAGCCCTACCGCCTACGCACCGGCGAGGGGATTCAGTATCGATTCCGCGCCCGTCGCCTCAGACTGGATCACTGGTGCCTCGACGAGGCATCGTTGAGCTGTGAGCGAGACGGCATGCCGGCCGAGCTGGACGCAGCGGCCTTTATCGCCGAGTGTGTCGAACCCCTGGGCATCGCCGCCGACACCCTGCCGGTCTATCTGGAAGAGATCGCCAGCACCTTGTATGGCGCTTGCTTCAAACGCCGACGTAATGTCCCCGACGCCGCTGCACTGGCTCAGGCTCCATTCCAGCAGATTGAATCGGCGATGAGCGAAGGACATCCGGTGTTCGTCGCCAATAACGGCCGTATCGGTTTTGGGGGGGACGACTATCAGGCCTATGCCCCGGAAGCGGGTGCCCCGGTGCACCTGGTGTGGTTGGCGGTACACCGCGATTACGCGCAGTTCTCCGCCATTGACGGACTGACGTCACAGGCATTGCTGGCGCAGGAGCTGGGGAGGCAGCTAGAGGTGTTTGAGCAGCGCCTGCGTGAGCAGGAAGTCCCGGTGCACGACTATCTGTTGATGCCGGTACATCCCTGGCAATGGACCAACAAGCTGTGCCATGTGTTTGCCGCCGAACTGGCGGCGCGGCGTATCGTCTGCCTAGGTACCGGTGAGGATCGTTACCAGGCACAGCAATCGATCCGCACGTTCTGCAATCTGGACCGACCGGAGCGGCATTACGTAAAGACCGCACTGTCGGTGCTCAACATGGGGTTCATGCGCGGGCTGTCGCCGTATTACATGGAACATACGCCGGCCATCAATCAGTGGCTGAAAGAGCTGGTTGAGCGTGACGCATTTTTGCAAGCGTGTGGATTCGACATTCTGCGCGAGCTGGCGGCGGTTGGTTACCGCCACCCGTTGTTTGAGCAGGCATTGCCGGCCTCCAGCCCGTACCGCAAGATGCTGGCTGCGCTGTGGCGTGAAAGCGCTCTGGCACGGCTACATCCGCATCAGCGTGCGATGACGATGGCGGCGCTGCTGCATCGAGACGATCATGGACATGGCCTGCTGCCCGCGCTGATCGAGGCGTCCGGTGTAGGTGTAGAGCGTTGGTTACGCGGCTATTTGCGTGCTTATCTGGCGCCGCTGTTGCATTGCTTCTATGCCTACGAGCTGGTGTTCATGCCGCATGGTGAGAACCTGATTCTCGTTCTTGAGGATCATGTTCCGGTGCGGGTGCTGATGAAGGATATCGCCGAGGAGATCGCGGTGATGGATCCGCAGGCGGAACTGCCTGAGCAGGTACGTCGCATCGCGGTATCGGTACCGGAGCCGACCAAGGTGCTGTCGTTGTTCACCGATATATTCGATGGTTTCTTCCGCTTCGTATCGGCGATCCTGGTTGAGCAGGACGTGTGCACGGAACAGGCGTTCTGGCGTTGTGTGGCCGAGTGTATTCACGACTATCAAGATGCGCATCCACAGTACGCAGAGCGTTTTGCTCGCCATGACCTGTTTGCGCCAAGATTCCAGCGCTCATGCCTGAACCGGTTACAGCTACGCAATAACCGGCAAATGGTCGATCTGACCGATCCGGCGGGCAGCCTGTGTTTTGCCGGCGAGCTTGATAATCCGATTGCCGAATTCGCTCGTTAAACCACCGCAGCGCTCAACCCGTAGGAGCGCGCCCAACCCGCGAAGGCTTACCCCTATGCCCTCGCGCGCAAGGCGCGCTCCTATCGCATCGACATCACTCAATCCAGTGCGCGGCCCTTACGCCAATAACCCATAAAGGTGATCGCACGGCGGTCGATGCCGCGCTCAGCAAGCAGGTGACGACGAATGCGCATCACCACGCCGGCCTCGCCGGCGATCCAGGCATAGAAACTGCCATTGTCTAGGCTGGCCTGTTCCCAGAGGATGTCGCGATCGATGTCCACCGCCGCCACTTCCTGCGCTGCGGCGGCCTCGGCGCCTTCCAATGACAATCCACGCACCGCTTCAAACAGGCGCTCACCATGTGGAGTGCCCTGTCTATCATCTTCGCGCGGCAGCCAGCTCACCGGTGCAAACGCACCGTCGCGCAGCGCCGGGTAGGCATCGTCCCCGGCATGAGGAAGCTCGACCAGCGCCTGCACCTGCGGTGGCCGGGCTCTGCTAGCAAGTTCCTCTAGGATGCTGGCGGCGGCCGGCAGTGCCGTCTCGTCGGCCACCACCAGCACCTGGCGAACGTGTGCCGGCGGCCGCCATTCGTAACCGGCCACCTTGTCGGTACACGCCGGCCCCGGTGCCCATATCTGCAAGCGATCGCCAGCGCAGGCTCGCGCCGCCCAGCGTGAAGCCGGCCCTGTATCGCCGTGTAGCACGAAATCGACGTCCAGTTCGTCGCATTCTGGGCGCAGCGCGCGGATCGTATAAGTCCGCATCGGCGGACGCGTTGCCTCCGGCTGTGCGCGATAGGCCGCGTACCAATCAGCACGGTCGGTGAGTGCTGGCGCAGTGCCGTCGGCGGCGGGGAAGAACAGCTTGATACGCTGGTCCGGGCCATAGCTACGCATGTGGGCCACACGCTCGCCGGTGAACACAATGCGTAACAGTGAAGGCGTTAGCGCGAGCTTGCGCGCAACGTGTACGTCGAATAGATGATAGGCAGATGGAGTAGACATCGCGGGCTTCCGGTGGGGTGTCGCGGCTGCGGCGACCGAAGGGCTGGCGATGATGCTGGCGCTGATAAGCATGCTACAACGCGGTGCGTGACCGTGTATGGCCGACAGCATGCTGCCCTGGCGTGGAGCGTACATATGCTGCCGATTTTCATCGGTCACGTTGCATGATCCAGGTACCTGCAACGAAGGTGCGGTCGATCCATATGAGCCAACCGTCATGCCGGGCAGCATCCACATCAGCAGCGCCGCGCCCGCTACGCGGTGTAGGGCGGCTGTTGAGTTTTTCCCTCTCAATCGTCGCGTGGAGCGGGCGAGGGCGCGGCTGTGGTTGCCTACGTCCTTGCGCTTACCACGCGGCGCGGTATCGCATCTCCCGGTCGGATGCACCGGTCGCCCGACGGCCTAGCGACAAAATCTTCATCTTGAGTCTCAGCCGCAACGGCGATGCGTTATGCCCCTCAACGTGCGTACGCGCGCGGCAGCGCGCCCTGCGTCCGTAAATAGCGATCGCGCAGTTCGGTCTGGCGTGAGCGCATCGGCATCGCACGGCCGCCCAGCCAGAGTTGCTCGGCGTAATGGCCGACGTCGAGTGGATCGCCTTCCCACAACACCAGGTCGGCCTGGCGGCCGACGGCGATGCTGCCGATGCGGTCGGCCACTCCGAAGATCTCGGCCGGCACCCGGGTCAGGCCGGCCAGACCGTCCTCCCAGGGCAGACCGTTGGCCACGGCGTTACCGGCAAGCTGACGTAGCTTGCGCGCGTTGTGTGAGCGGTCGCCACTCAGGCTGAAACTGACCAGCACGCCGGCCGCGCGCAGCCGTGCGGCGTTGTGCAGGGTGGCGCCGATCTGGTCGAAGTTGGCGGGTAGATCGGCCAGGGCGTCGAGCAGGACCGGCACCTGGGCGGTCGCCAGCTGCGGGGCCAGCTTCCAGGCTTCGCTGCCGCCGGCAATCGCGATGCGGACCTGCTCGCGCGCCGCCCAACGCAGCAACTGGCGGATGTCGGCCGCGCGTTCGACCTGAACGACGATCCGCCCCTGGCCCGCCAGGAACCTGGCCAGCGTTGTCCGCCCGGCCGGGGTGAGCAAGGCATGCGGTGAGTCGGCCGGTACCCGACCACGTGCTTCGCTCACCAGCTGGTCGAGCAGCATCCACTGCGCCGCGCGTGAGTCGCCGGTCAGCGCCGAGGCGTCTGCACCGAGCCGAATGAACAACGCACGTGGCCCGATCGGGTCGGCACTGCCGTCCAGCCGTACTAGGCCGCCCTGGCCGGCAATAAAGGCGCCCGATGTGGTGGCAGCGAGCACGGTAAAGCCGATACCCTCCACTCGCGCGACCGGCACCAGCACCGAGTCCGGGTTGTAAGCCAGGGTAACGTCGAACTCCGGGCGCATCGGCTGATCGGCCAGCTTCAGGCCAGCATCAACGGTGCTGTCCTCGCCGGACACTTCTTCGATGCCGATCTCGGTGATGCCGCCAAACAGCGCCGGGGTCAGCGGCCGGCCAGCGGCATCGACCACGCCGGCCCCGGCCGGCGCCATCAAGCCACGACCGACTGCGCGGATCAGCCCACCCTGGATGAGCACATCGGCGTGCTCCAAGGTGCCTTGCGCGGTAACAGTGTGGACGGTGGCGTCACGGATCAGCAGCGCCTGCCCGGTATTGCCTGCCGATACCTGCGCGACAGCGTGGCCTGCGCAGAGCAGCCCCAGCAGCAGTGTGGTCCTGCCCCTGCTGACAGCTAGGGGAGGCGTGCCAGCACGATTACCGGTAATACGGGTAAAAACACGCTGGACAGAGGTCAGCAAACTCACGGCGCACCTCCCTGGCCCAGCATGAAGTCCGACACTGGCTGGAGCCGCCGATCAAAGCGGTCATAGACCTGGGCACCGTCGATATAGACCTTCTCGGCCAGTGCGTAAGAACTGAACGGACTGCCATTCCAGACCACCACATCGCCCATCTTGCCCGGCTCCAGTGAACCGGTCTGGCGTTCGATCCCCAGCGCCCGGGCGGCGTTGAGTGTGAGCCAGGTGATCGCGTGTTCGGGCGTGATCGCAATGCCGGCACGGCGCCCGCTAGCGATCGCTTTGGCCGCCTCCTGATTGAGCCGCTGGATGCCTTCTTCCGAATCGGAGTGCACGATTGCGCAGCTGTTGGCTGAGCGATCCACCAGCGCGATGTTCTCCTGGATACCGTCCAAGGCCTCCATCTTGAAGCCCCACCAGTCGGCCCACATCGCCGCGCAGATCTGTTCGTCCGCGAGTCGGTCGGCGAGCTTGTAGGCTTCCACCGCGTGATGGAACGCGGCAATGTGAAAGCCAAACTCCTTGGACAGGTCAATCATGGTCGCCATTTCGTCGGCGCGGTAGCAGTGAATGTGCACACGGATGTCACCGTTGATCGCGCCGGCCAGCGTGTCCAGTTTGAGGTCGCGCTTGCCGCCGCTATCGCCGTTGCTGTCGTCACTGCCGCCACGGCTCCACCAGTGGCGCTTGCGCGGTGTCTTGGGCGCGCTTTTGCGCAGGTACTCGGCCGCATCAATGAAGGCCGCGCGATAGCCGGCGACATTGCCCATGCGCGTGGCCGGGCCGCCTTTCTCGCCATAGACGCGCTTGGGGTTCTCACCGCAGGCCATTTTCAGGCCCCAGGGCGCGCCGGGAAACTTCATTGCCTGGTAGGTGGTGGCAGGCACGTTCTTGAGCGTCACCCCGCGTCCGCCAATGAGATTGGCCGAACCGGGGAGTACTTGCAGCGAGGTAATGCCACCGGCCAGCGCGGTCAGAAATCCAGGGTCCTGCGGCCATATTGAATGCTCCGCCCATACATTGGCGGTAACCGGCGCGGTCATCTCGTTGCCGTCGTTGTGCGCGCTGACGCCCGGGCTGGGGTATACGCCCAGGTGCGAGTGCACGTCGATGATGCCGGGGGTGACCCATTTGCCGGTGCCGTCGACACGTGCCGTGCCGTCCGGCGCGGCCAGATCGCGACCGACCGCCTGTACCTTGCCATCCGCAAGCAGCACATCGGTATCGTCCAGGCGCTGACCGGTGCCGGTCAGCACGGTGGCATGCTCAATCAGCACCGGGCCGGAGGCCAGCGGCGTGTAGGTGCTGGGATACGGATCGGCGACGAAGCGTGAGGCCGCTGCCGCAGGGCCGCACAGCACCGCACCGGCCAGACCGGCGAACAGTAGGTGGCGCATCAGGTTTTCCCCAAGTGACACAAATAACGCCCCGAGGCTAGCACGCAGCGGGGGCGTGTGACACGGTAGGCACAGATGGCACAGGCATGCGGTGCTTCGCATCGAGGCCGGGTGGCTTGCAGAGCCGGCCAGACACACCGGCCGACGGTATCGATCGCAGCGCAGGGTTACGAGCCCAACACCGACGACGCATGAAGGGCAAGCGCCCTAAAGCAAAACGCCGCTTGCGCGGCGCTTTGCATGAGCGGCTGGGACGTGCGTGCCTTAGTACTTCGGCACGCTGTCATCCACTTGATCGGACCAGGCATCGATGCCGCCGGTGACGTTGTAAACGTGAGTGAAGCCGAGTCCGCGGAAATGCTCGGCGGCCTGCAAGCTGCGCCCGCCGCGATGACACAGGAACGCCAGCGCAGTGTCCTTGGGCAACTGCTCCAGCGCGGCGCGTTCTTCGCCATCCAGCGTGCGGAACGGGGCGTTGATTGCGGCGATCGTGCGTTCATTGGCCGGACGCACGTCCACCAGCGTCAGCGTGCCGGCGTTGATCTGATCGATGGCCTGCGCCGGGGCGAGTTCCGCCACTGGCTTGGGCGCGTTCGGGTTGTCGATCGCCAGGCCGCGGCCGCGCAGGTCGTCGACCCAGTCGATGGTAATGCCTTCGGCGCGGCGCGCGCTGGACGGATCAAACTGCACGCGCAGCCCGTTGGACTCGGCGGCGATCGCCTTCGGGTTGACCGGTGCCAGCTGAAAGTTCGGCTGGAAGCGCGCGTCGATCGATAGCTGCAACGCCGAGCCCGGCGCATCGGCAAGTGCGCCCTGAAGCATTTCCACCGCGGCCGGGGTGATGGTGATCGACGGTGGCGTCAGGTCGGGGGCGGCCACGCCCAGCAGCTGGCTCAGCTCGCCGCTCTCATACATCTGCAACAGGATGTCGCTGCCGCCGACCAGCTCGCCATCCACGTACAGCTGCGGGATCGTCGGCCAGTCGCCATAGGCCTTGATGCCTTCACGGATCTCCTGATCGGCCAGTACATTGACATGGGCATAGTCCACACCCAGCTCGTTGAGCACGCCCACCGCTTTGGCCGAGAAACCGCATTGCGGCATATTCGGCTGGCCTTTCATAAATAGCACGACGCGGTCAGATTGGAGCAGCGATTCGATGCGCGAACGCAGGGCGGGGTCGAGAGACATCGTGACAACCGTGAACATCAGGGAGAGGGGGCATTCTACCTGCCATGCGATCATGGGGCATGAGTGCTCCGGAAACACTGTATCGCGCCGCGCTTAAACCTCACTGGGGGGGATGGCTGGTGGTCTCGCAGCTGGCGGTGCTGGCGCTGTGGTGGCAATTTGGCTGGCATGTAGGGCTACCGGCACTGCTGCTTTCGCACGCCTGTTTCGTGGTGCCGGTGTTCCTGCCGGGGGCCCGGCTATACGCGCCCGTCACGACGCGGTTGGCCGCGCCAGCCCCCCAGGTCTGGCTGACCATCGACGATGGCCCGTCCGATGACACCCCGCTGCTGCTGGACCTGCTCGACCGTCACAATGCACGCGCCACGTTCTTCCTGGTGGGCGCGCGTGCGGCGCGACGGCCAGATCTGGTGCGTGAAATCCTGCGGCGCGGTCACGGCATTGGCAATCACAGCCAGACGCATCCGCAACGCGGGTTCTGGGCGCTCGGGCCGAGGCGGATGGCCGCCGAGATCGGTTAGGCTCAGCACACCTTGAGTGCTATCGCCGGCACGCCGCCGCGCTGGTATCGCTCAGTTGTTGGCATGACCAATCCCTGGGTCGCCGGTCCGTTGCGCGCGCACCAACTGGTGCGCGTGGCGTGGAGCGCGCGTGGCTTTGATGCCGTGGACGGTGACGTCGAGCGCAGCGTGCGCCGTATCAAGGCCGGCCTGGTGCCGGGCGCGATCGTATTGCTGCACGAGGGCGCTGCACATGGGCGCAATCCGGAGATCGTGCGGCAGGTGCTACAGGCGCTGTCCGAGCGCGGCCTGAGCGCGGTACTGCCGGCCGCCCCCTAGCGCCACACGCGCCTTATGAGTGAGTCGGGGGCGAGCGCGCAGGCAAGCGCGCAGCACGATCAGTGCCGCGGTGGTGGGCGCCGCAGGAGCCAGGCCAACACGATCGCCATGCTGATCCAGGCTGGCCAGCGTATCCAGGCATGCGGCTCCCACGCGAGTAGCAGCGCGCAGATGCCCATCGAAACAGCCGACGCCCATTTGCCGTAGCGGCTGATCCGGTGTCCGTCGCGCCAGGCGCTCAGGGGCGGACCTAGCCGCGGATGGGTGACCAGCCAATGATGTAGGCGCGGTGAGCTACGGGCAGCGGCCCACGCCGCCAGCAGCACAAATTCGGTGCTTGGAAGACCCGGTAGGAAAACGCCGACCGTCGCTACGCCCAGCGAGAGCAGCGCCAGCACGTAGAGCAGCACACGGATCTGCCTGCGCGGCCCGCGAACCAAGGGAATCGGCTTGCTCGCGTCTTCGGTCACGCGCGCGTAAACCCTGCCCGCGTCAACATCTCAACGCGGTCATCGGTGGTGGTGGCATCGGCGAAGACTGCCTCATGCTGTTGCGGTTTGATCTGCCCGTCGCGCTGGAACAGGTATTGGACGAGGACGAAGCCGGCGTAATAGGAGTGGCTGGAGAACGGCGGTGCTTGTCCTATCAGTGTCTGCAAGCGGGGGCTGCGTGTCGTTTTTCTGCTTCAACCGCGGTGAGAGTGAAAGGCAGACCAAGGTGTTGGTGCACATCGGTGAACTCCGGAAACGGCCCGTCCGGTCCGGACGGACCCGGACCGGACGGGGGGCGTGACTCAAAATACGTAACGCAATGAAGCGGTGAGGTAGCGCCCTGGCATGGTGTAGTAATCGACCGCGCTGCTCGAACTGACCGCATCGTTGAGACCATTGCCGCTGATGAGGTTGCCCAGAATGCCACCTTGCAGGTTGCCCCAGTCCCAGTATTTGCGGTCGGTCAGGTTGTTCAGACCGATGTTGAGTTCGAGGTTAGCAGTGGGACGGTAATGCGCGAACAGGTCGATCTTGCCGTAGCCCGGCGGGCGGAAATAGGTGGATTCGCTGAGTTGGCTATGACGGCGCACAGCGGTGCCGATCAGCTCGGCGCCCCAGTTCTCTTGATCGTAGGCGATGCCGAGTACGGCTTTGGCCGGGTCCACCGTGTTGAGCGGGCTATAGCCGGTGTCGCCGGGTTCGATCAGACGGCCATTGGCGATCGAGGCGCTGGCATTGAGGCTCCAGCTATCCAGCGCGTCGTTAAACCAGCCTAACCGTAGCTGGCCATTGGCCTCGATGCCCTTGATGATGGCGTGTTTGGCGTTGACCGACTGATAGGCCACGACCGTATTGGCGTTCGGCAGCAGCGCATAAAACCACGACGGAATATCAGCCGTACTGACCTGGTAACCGCTCCAGATGAAGTCGTCGTAATAGGTGTAATACCCGGCCAGATTGAACCAGCCGGCGTCACCCTGACCGCGCAGGCCGATTTCCGCGCCCCGGCTGGTTTCTTCCTTCAAGTCCGAGTTGGGTAGGTAGCCGATGTTGTAACTGTAGTAACTCGTCTGCGCCTGCTCACTCCAAGCGCCGTCAATCTCGTTGTACAGCGGCGGGCGGAAGCCTTCGGCATAGTTGAAATAAGCGCTGAAGTTGTCGTTGAACTTCCATTGGGTACCGAACTTGAACGAAACCCCGGTGGCCTTGTAGTCGGTCGGGCTGGAGCCGGTCATTGAATAGTAGAGCGTGTCGTCTTGCGGCTTGTATTCGTAACGGTCGACGCGCACCCCCGGGATCAGACTTAAACGCCCATCAAGCAGCTCGATCTTGTCCTGGCCGAACACGGCGAAACGGTCGGTGTTGCTCTTTGGAAACAGATGCAGCGGATAGTCCCCCGGCAGGTAGCCGGAGCTGCTGGAGACGCTACCGTCGCTTTTGCTGACGCCATAACCGTTGACGTAGCCTTTCGGTGTGGTACGCGACAGATCTACGCCATAGCTGATGGTCTGCGCCAGCGCCGAGCCCTCGCCCAGCTGCTTGGTCGCCACTAACTTGCCGCCAAAGACCTTTTCCTGCACCGGTAGACTGTCGTAGTAGCGCCAGTAGCTGGCGGTTTCGGTCTGGGTGTGGGTACGGGTGGCGGTCTTCTGCCAGTAGCCGGTCCAGTTCAGACTGTCGGCCAGCACGCTATCCAGTTCATCGTAATTCTGGCCGAAATTCAGCTTGAAGCGCTGGTTGCTGTCCTGCGACAGGTAATAGCCGGCCGTGGCGGTGACGCTGGCCAGACTGTTGGTGTGAGTATCGGTGCGCGAGGTCTCGATGCCCACGAAGTCACGGCGGCCGCTGTCGGCGTTGTGCACGTACTTGGCTAGCAGGCCCGTTTGCTTGTAGGTCATCGGCTCAGCCTTGGTGCGGGTCGAGCCACTGCCGCCGACCGTGCCCTTGTTCTTGGTCTCGTGGCCCACTCGGTAGTGCGCCTGCAACAACAGACTGTCGCGCGCGTTGCCAAAGGCCAGCGTCGCGGTGGTGCCCTTACTGTTGTCGCTGCCGTCGTAGCTGGCCTTGACCTGGCCGCCAAAGGTCCTGCCCGGTTGCAGGTAGTCGCTCGGATCTTTGGTGTGCAGCACCACCATGCCACCCAATGCATCGGAGGGATACAGCGCCGACACCGGCCCCCGTATGATTTCCACGTCCTTGATGTTGTCCATATCGATCTCGTTGCGTCCGGCACGGTAGCTGCTGCCGGCTACACTGGCGCCGAACGAGGCCGGCAGCGAAACTCCATCGATCTCGATACGCGACCGATTGCCTGACAGACCGCGGATGTTGAAGCTGTCCAGACCGAACCGGCCGCCGCTGCCGATGACCGAAACGCCGGGCTCATAGCGGACCAGATCGCGGATGTTTTGCACCATGTAGCGGTCGATCGTCTCGCGGGTGATGACTGAGACGGTGCCGGGAGTGTCGAGTTTGACCCGAGGTTTGACCGCGGTGACGTGCAGCCCCGGCAGCTCAGTGGCTTGATCGGCGAGTGCCGGGGTGCAGATGACCAGTCCGATCAGGGCGGCCAAGGGGCAAACGGAGGGGGATTTGCGCATGAAGTCCTCATCTGCCTCCTGCGGAGGCGTAGCGATAAGGCGCGCTTGCTGTAGGTGGGACCTAGCGGCTGGCTGGCCGGTGTTTTGGCGGGTCGCGCCGGTCGTGACCGGGACGTCAGGGGCGCGATAATAAAACCTTACATCCGGGTGAATATTACAGCGCCGACACGTGAGGCGATACGTCGGCGCCACGTCATCAGCTCAGCCGCGACAACACTGCCAGTGTCGGCCGCGCCAGGTTGAGCGTGTAAAAGTGCAGCGACGGTGCGCCCCCGGCCAGCAGCCGTTCGCACAGCGCGGCCACCACGTCGGCGCCAAAGCTGCGCACCGAGTCGGTGTCGTCGCCGTAGGCCTGCATCCGCTTGCTGATCCAACGCGGAATTTCTGCACCGCACTGCGCGGAGAACTGGCGCAGCTGGCTGAAATTGGAGATTGGCATGATCCCCGGCACGATCGGAATCTGCACCCCCAGTGCACGCACCGCATCGACGAAATGGAAATACGCGTCGGCGTTGTAGAAATACTGGGTGATGGCCGCATCCGCGCCAGCATCGACCTTGCTCTTGAAGTGCTTCAGATCGCTCAGCGCGTCGCTGGCCTGCGGATGAGTTTCCGGATAAGCGCCGACCTCGATGTGGAAGGCGTCACCGTGCTCGGCACGGATGAACGCGATCAGCTCGGCGGCATAGCGCAGGTTGCCAGGATGACCCATGCCCGAGGGCAGGTCGCCGCGCAGCGCGACGATGCGCTTGCAGCCGATCGCCCGGTACAGCTTGAGTAGCTCGCGGATCTCCTCGCGGGTGCCGCCTACGCACGACAGGTGCGGCGCCGCATCCAGTCCGTGGTGCTGGCTGAGATGGCGCACGGTCTCAGAGGTGTAGCTGAGCGTGGAGCCACCGGCACCAAAGGTGCACGACACGTAGTCGGGCGCGTGCCGCTTGAGCCGGGCTGCGGTGCGGTCCAGCTGGTTGCGCTGTTGATCGTTCTTGGGCGGATAGAACTCGAAACTGAAGGCGGTCATGACGGCAGTGGCAGCGGTGGCGGCGATGGAGATCGGATAATATCTCTTCATCGCGATAGATGCATAGATCCGCGGCCGGTGCGTCGCCACCCGATGCACACGCTGCGGCCGCTACCTTGATGACACACCTTCTTCAGGACGATTCCCATGCATGTACTGGTCACGGGCGGCACAGGGTTCATTGGGCGCCCGCTGTGCGCGCGCCTGCACGAGGTCGGCCATCGCGTCAGTGTGCTGACCCGCACCCCAGACCGGGCGAGGTTGCCCGGCGCGCACTGCGTGGACCAGCTGGAGCAGGTGGACGCGGTCGATGCGGTGGTCAACCTGGCCGGCGCGTCGCTTTTTGACCGACGCTGGACCCCGGCCTACAAGCGCGTGCTGCGAACCTCAAGGATCGGTGGCACGCGGCGTCTGCTGGCGTGGATGGCCCAGCAATCCCGGCCGCCGCAGGTGCTGGTGTCCGGCTCGGCGATCGGTTGGTACGGCCCGCGCCAAGACACCGTGCTGGACGAGACGGCGCGGCCGGGGGAGGACTTTTCAGCGCAATTATGTCGTGACTGGGAGGCCGAGGCCTGGCAGGCAGATACGCTGGGCGTGCGCACCTGCCTGCTGCGCACCGGCATCGTGCTTGACCGCGATGGTGGCGCACTGGCCAAGCTGCTGTTGCCCTTCCGGCTTGGGGTGGGCGGACCGCTCGGCGACGGACGCCAGTGGATGAGCTGGATTTACCGTGAAGACCTGGTACGGCTGATCCTCTGGCTGATTGAGCATGACGCCGCCCGTGGCGCGTTCAACGGCACCGCACCGGTCCCGGTAATCAACCGCGACTTCGCCCGCACCCTGGGTAAGGTGTTGCACCGGCCGGCGCTGCTGCCGACACCGGGCATCGCGCTGCGACTGGCACTGGGTGAGATGGCCGGCCTGTTGTTGAGCGGCCAGCGGGTGCTGCCTGCGGCCGCGCTGGCGGCGGGTTTTGACTACCGGCACCCGGAACTTGAAGGGGCGCTACGCGCCAGCCTGGCCGACCCCTGAACGTCGCGCACAGGGGCTCGCCAAGAGACACCGCCGCCGACCCGCCGGTGCCGCCGTGGTGGTCGCAACGCGGCCGCGCCACCCCCTATGATGGGAGTTTGCGTGTACTGCTGACGCCTATGTCCATTGTCCTGACCCCGTTTGCCCGTGCCCGCCTGTTCCCCGAGAACCGCCCGCGCGAACGCCGCCTCAACGCAATCCAGGACTGCACACCCGCACAGTTCGAGCGCCACCTCAACGACACCCCGCCGTTGCGCGTGCTCGATGGCTACGCACCGTTCTGCAAGCTGCACGTGCATCGCAATTGGACCCGCACGCGTTGCCTGACCGTGCCGATCACCGCCGACAACCGCCACCTGCTGCGCTCGGCCTACCAGGCGCGCAACGCGCAGGAGCTGCCAGTGCTGACGCGCTGGTTTGAGGGAGTCCAGGCCCCGGTCGCCGACTACCTGCTGGCAATTCTCTACGACCGCGAGCAACTGGCCAAAGAAGGTGAGCCGATCGACGCCGACTGGGGCGTGGTCGGTTGCCTGTACACCGCGCAGCCAGAAGAAATTCCGATGGCACCGATCACCATGATGCGTAACGCACTCGGCGTGGAAGAGGGGGGCTCGGGAGTGCCGCTGGACCGCGCCGCGTACCAGCGCAGCGTCGCCTTCTGGGAGGCCAACGCCAACTGGCGCGCGTGAGCGCGGTCTAAAGCGCGGAGGCGGGAACCTGCGGCGCGGCGCCCACCGTGTCGCCGGGTGCTGTACTGTCATGGTCATTGCTTTGCGCCAGACGGCGCGATAGCCCCTCAATCCACGACGCAGAGAGAGACCGACTTGGCCAAGCCCAATTACTCCTTCGAAAAACGCCAACGCGAAATCGCCAAGAAAAAGCAGCAGGACCAGAAGCAGGCGCGCAAACAGGCCGCGCGCGATGCCAATCGCCAGGGCGACCCGGCACCGACGCCGGCCGACCCGGCGCAATGAGCCCCGGCGCCACGGCGGCGGACGCGCTGGCGCCGTGCATCTGGGTCGATGGCGACGCCTGCCCGGTCGCGATCAAGGAGATCCTGTTCCGCGCCGCCGAGCGCGCCGGACCGCACCTGACCCTGGTGGCCAACCAACTCCTGCGCTGCCCGCGTTCGCCCTATCTGCATGCGCTGCAAGTACGCGGCGGCTTCGATGCGGCCGATGACGAGATCGCCGGACGCGTGCGCGCGGGTGATCTGGTGGTCACCCAGGACATCCCGCTGGCGGCGCGGGTGATTGAGCGCGGTGCCACCGCGTTGGGGCCGCGCGGCGAGCTTTACACCGCCAACAACATCGCCGAACGGCTATCGGTACGCGATTTCATGGAGGAACTACGCGGCGCCGGGGTGGCCACCGGTGGGCCGGCCGCGCTTGGTAGCCGTGACCGCCAGACCTTTGCCAACCAACTTGACCGCTGGCTGGCCGCGCGGCGGACCTGACACCCACCGCAGCGCGCATTGCGCGTGTGCCGTCGCAGCACATCTCCGCCGTCAGCGAAACCCACTGAGCGCATCACCGATGTTGTATCGCCTGGTGTTGACCGAGTTTTGCAGGCGTTGTGCCTCTTGGTCGTACTGGGAGACCACCACCTGGTCGGTATGGGGCGGGTCGTTGCCGGAGTAAGAGCGCCCAGTGCGCTGATAGCCTTCGGGTGTCCAGCGGCCGGGCACACGTCGCCATCGCCGTCATTGCGCGGTCCCAGGCTTTTGCTGCCGCCAATCTTCGCGTACCGGATCCTCGCCTGCCCTCAGACCTGCCTCGGGGCCTGTCAATGGATAATCAGGATGGCCCAGGAATATATGGGTGACAAAAATCTTTACGTCGCCGTTTCTGAGGAAGTGAACGGTCAAGTCTCCAACTTTTTCATATTTTGGAATTGGAACTATTTTTTTATGGTAATTTTTAAGATCGTTCGTCCAGCTTATCTCAACCTTCAGCCCTGGACGCCAGTGATCGGGTACCATTACGCAGCATGAAGTACTTCCCCCGCCAGTATGCGCATCAATAAAACTATCGCCATTCCCGCCATTTATTAGGAATTGAACAATCGTCGTATCGGTATGGTTATAGCCTACGATGCCGGTTGGGGATGATTCTTCTTTACCCTGACAAGCGCTCAATACCTGCGCTAG
>Cebus_capucinus_imitator_PRJNA485217_SSR047__coassemble_1111_pt1 | contig 26512 bp, 23 predicted proteins | sample Cebus_capucinus_imitator_PRJNA485217_SSR047__metabat2_high_PE_004 | metagenome-assembled genome bin Cebus_capucinus_imitator_PRJNA485217_SSR047
CATCGCGTTTTTGCGTGCCTGGATCCGGGCAATCATGGCAGCGCGCAGGCTGATCGAAACGTGGCCTATCGCATCACCAGCTCGGTGAGAAGGATTCTTCAGGATCGACTAGCTAGATTAAGGCAATCTTAGCCGCTCCCAAAAGGCATCGCCGTTAATCGCGTTAGAGCACTTTTCCAAGCCTTGTCTCCTAACGCCAATGCGGCCAGCAAAACGGGCTTGAAACACCCGTTTTCGCTGGGCTCACTATGGTTTTCTCATAACTTCAACGGTGCGCGCTCATCGTCCGAGCATCGACATCGCTCCATCCAAAGGTTAGTTTTTAATCACCTTTAGAGAATCATAGCGATCTAGGTCATTCCTAGGCTTAGTTCTCTGTTTCCGTTCTTTGCTCATCCTCAGAACAAGTAATGAAAAGCTGTCTCCTGCCTCGACACCCACCGCTAGTCAAACGGACTTAACGCTACAGCTGATGGACGAGGCGCTATACCTAAAGCCTATCTATAGTTTCTGCTACGAACACCTTGATTAATCCCAGCACCATTTCTCCGCGCATGACTCAAGGCTGCCACAGCCTTTCCAGAACGCTGTACCGAGAAGTGAAACTGCAGCACGAGACATCATTGACGATCAGCTCCCCCATACCAGCATCGCTGGCTGCTGATTATCGTAGACGCTGGAACCGAGCACGCGCTCCCTCGGCACCTTTCCCAGTTGAATCCGAGTATGGCCGCAGCAAGCTCTACGACATGTCGACACGGGCGGCAGCTCGCGGCCCCCGCCATGGCTTTCGTCACGCGTATCAATCGGCATCGCCACGGTAACCTCAAAGACTGCCTAGTTCTGGAGCATTACGCTTGACCACCCGCCTCGTCCTTACCCTCGCCGTCTCGTTGAGTCTGACCATGCCTGCCTACAGCATTGCCGCACCGATCAATGCGCAAGTTGCCGACCAGGCCAATCCATTTTTCCAAGAAAGCCCGTTGCCACTGCATTATCCTCAGTTTGACCGGATCAAGGATGCCGACTTCGCACCCGCCTTCGACATCGGCATGGCCGAACAGCTCAAAGAAGTCGAGACGATCGCTAACAACCAGGCCGAATCAACCTTCGAGAACACCCTGATTGCGCTAGAAAAAAGTGGCCAATTACTGGATCGTGCGACCACCGTGTTCTTCAATCTGGTGGGTGCCGATACCAACGACACTCGCAAGCATTTGCACGCCGAATACTCGACAAAGTTCGCCGCGCATCACGACGCGATCTCACTCAATGGCAAGCTGTTCGCACGTATCCAGACGCTGTACGACCAGCGCGACCAATTGGGCCTGGATGCGCAGGACAAACGCCTACTGCTGAAGTACTACGCCGACTTCGTCCGTGCCGGTGCCAAGCTTTCCGATGCTGACAAGGCCACGATGAAAGCGATGAATGCCGAGCTCGCCCGCCTTGGAACCCAGTTTAGCCAGAATGTACTCAACGAGGTCAATGCCTCGGCAGTGATCGTCGCCACCGCGAAACAGCTTGATGGCCTCTCGCAGGAGCAGATCGCCGCTGCGGCAGAGGCTGCCAAGGCACGCAAGCTCGACGGCAAGTACGTGATTACGTTACTCAATACCAGCGGCCAACCACTGCTGTCAGAACTCAAGGACCGCGCGCTGCGCCAACGCATCTACCAGGCGTCAATTAAGCGCGGCAGCCACGGCGGCCAGTACGACAATACTGCACTGGTAGCACGCATCATCAAATTGCGTGCCGACAAGGCCAAACTGCTCGGCTTTAGCAACTTCACCGCATACTCGCTAGAGAACCAGACGGCTAAGACCCCGGAGGCGGTCAATGCAATGCTTAGCCAACTGGCGCCGGCCGCGGTCGCCAACGCGAAGCGCGAGGCTAGCGAACTGCAGGCGATGATCGACAAAGAACAGAGGGCCGCTGGCAAACCCCGCTTTAAGCTAGAAGCCTGGGACTGGGCCTACTACAGCGAGAAGGTCCGCCAAGCTAAGTACGACTTCGACGAATCGCAGCTCAAGCCATACTTTGAAATGCGTAACGTGCTGGAAAATGGCGTGTTCTATGCCGCCAACCAGGAGTACGGCCTGACCTTCAAGGAGCGCCAAGACCTACCTAAGTACCGCGAGGACACGTATGTCTACGACGTATTCGATGCCGATGGCAAACGATTAGCGATCTTCATCTTTGACCCGTACGCACGGGCATCCAAGCGTGGCGGCGCCTGGATGAATACCTACGTGTCCCAGTCCGCACTGACCGGCGACCAGCCGGTAGTCGCCAATCATCTCAACATCCCCAAACCACCCGAGGGTCAACCTACGCTGCTGACTTGGGATGAGGTGACTACGGCGTTCCATGAGTTTGGACACGCGCTACACGGCATGTTCTCGAACGTAAAGTACCCCTACTTCTCGGGTACCGCCGTGCCGCGGGACTTCGTTGAGTTCCCCTCACAGGTCAATGAGATGTGGGCCGACTGGCCCTCGGTCCTGCAGCACTACGCCAAGCATTACCAGAACGGTGCGGCAATGCCACAAGCGCTGTTGGACAAGGTGATAGCCGCTGCCAACTTCAACCAAGGCTTCGCCACCACCGAATATCTGGGTGCGGCAATGCTCGACCAGAACTGGCATCAGCTCAGCGCTGCAGAGGTACCGGACGCCGGCAAGGTGATGGCGTTTGAGGCGCAAGCGTTGGCCAAGGACGGAGTTGCCTATCCGCCAGTGCCGCCACGCTACCGCACCCCCTATTTCAGCCACATCATGGGTGGCTACGCGGCTGGCTACTACGCCTACATCTGGTCGGAAGTGCTCGATGCCAACACCCAGAAGTGGTTCCGCGAGCACGGTGGTCTAAACCGCGCCAATGGCGATCGTTTCCGCCAGACATTGCTCTCGCGCGGCGGCAGCGTTGATGCGATGCTGCTGTTCGACGACTTTGCTGGCCATGAACCGCACATCGAACCCTTGCTTGAAAAGCGCGGTCTGACCCGTGGCATCGCTGCAGGCGGTACCCCGTAGCATCGCCGCATCTGTACGGTCTGAAACACCGCCTGGTCTAGTACCGGGCGGTACAGCCCCAAGCAGGCGTCCCAGCACCGCGTCTTATCTCCTCCCTGAGTGAGCGCGGGCGATAGCTGATCGTTGTGCTAGCTTGCAGTCTCCAACCCCACCAGCATCTTCTTCAGCAGCACTTCTAACTGCAGTTGCTCCTTCCCAGATAGCGCCGACACCTCCACGTCTAGCAGCTGACACAGGTCCGACAGCATGCTCTCGATCAGCGCCTCACCTGCCGCCTCTAAGGTCAGCACCACTTTGCGCCGATCCTCAGTGCTGGATGCGCGTCGGATCAGCTGTTTCTCACACAACTGATTGGTCAGCCGGGTGACATTGGCCATCTTCTCGCCAACCGCTTCAGCGACTTGGCTCGGCGTCAGCGAGCGATCCGGGGTTCCAAGTAGCATCATCAAGATGTCGTACTCGGGATGGCTGATCCCGTACGGACGCAGCAACGCATTGGCGTTGGCATGAATGCGCTTGTACAGGTGCTTGATGAGCCGGACCAGGATCGCGGGCTCGCGCGGAAACGCCGGATAACGCTCACACGTCACCTGCACCCGGCGCTCGGTTGGATCGAAACTGCCCATGTCGCCCATCGTCGTGGTGAAGTCGCCCCCATGGTACAGGCAGCGACCGCATGCGGCAGCGGGCATCAATCCGGCTCAGCGTGGTGCGCGATAGCCTCCGGGTACACCTTCAGGCGACAACACCAGCTGCCACAACTGCGCGCGCCGGCATCGGAAAGTCGCCATTGAGCCGGACAGGTAGAAGCGCCACATCCGTCGAAAGCGTTCGTCATAGCGCATGTCAAGGCGCGTCCACGCAGCCTCAACATTGCGGTGCCAGGCTTGTAACGTAAGGTCGTAGTCGGCGCCGAAATTATGCCAATCCTCAACCACAAAGCGACCTTCACTAGCCTGCGCGATCTGCTTTGCCGAAGGCAGCATCGAATTCGGGAATATGTAGCGGGCGATCCACGGGTCTGTACGATGGCGACTGACGTTGGTGCCGATCGTGTGCAGCAGAAACAGCCCGTCTGCGGCCAGGCAGCGCCGTGCTACGTCAAAATAGGCACGATAGTTCTTGACGCCGACATGCTCGAACATGCCGATCGACATGATCGCGTCAAAACGCTCGTCCAGCGCATGGTAATCCTGTAACCGGATCTCGATCGGCAGCTCGCGACACAACGCGCGCGCGTATTCGGCCTGCTCCTGTGAGATGGTGACACCCACACCACTCACCCCATAGTGCTCAGCGGCGTACTTCAGCGCCTCACCCCAGCCACAGCCGATATCGAGCACGCGCTGCCCCGGTTGTAACCGTAGTTTACGGCAGACCAGATCGAGCTTGGCTTGCTGTGCCGCGTCCAGATCGCCTGCCTGTGTCCAATAGCCGCAGCTATAGACCAGCCGGCGCCCGAGCATCGCCTGGTACAGGTCGTTACCCAGATCGTAGTGGCGACGGCCCACCTCATAGCTGCGATCACCGTGCTGCGGGTTGACTAAACGCGCGAACAGGGCATCACCGATCTCACCGAAACCATGCACACGTTCGTCCAGGCGGGCGCGCATTAACTGGCAAAGCAAGACGTCAAGCTGATTGGCATCCCACGCCCCGTCCATATAGCTCTCGCCTAGTCCCAACGAGCCCTTGGCCAGTACCCTGGCATAAAATTGGGGGTCGTGAATAAGGATGTCCTGCGGTCGCGCGCCACCGATGGCCACATCGGCCTCGGCCAGCAGCTGTTCGACACGATGTTGAAGTCGCTTGGGCATACCCGCCACTTCCCCGCGCGCTAATTCATAGTGAAGAGCTCAGCATACTCCGGTGCCACCAGCGGGCGTAATACATTTGCAGGAACATCGGCGGTCTGAGTGCCATCCGAATAAGGACCCACCTGATATGGCGGAAACACGAAACGCAGGGCCGTGATTCGCCCGGAAGCGTCCAGCAGCGGCTCAAACTGGGCAAAGTTATCAGGCTTGGCGACGGTACCCTCAGCGATCATCTTGTCCGCCGATTGCAGTAATGACCTCTGCTCATCCGGCGAGAGCTTGCCGGCCTGGATCCGCACCAGCGCGGCCTCGTGCAGGCGTGCGGCGACCTGCTCAGCGACAGTCGCCCAGTGGCCCGGGTCGGGAATCAACTCGGCGGCAGTGAGGGGTTTAGCTGGGCTCTTGAGCCAGACAAAACGTGCAACCAGCGGCACGCCATGCGCGCCACCTGTGTAAGCACTACCGTCGGCAGCAACCGCGACCAGCGTCGGTGTGTCGAACAGCGTATCGAACCTGAGCGACAGCTCGTAGGGTGCACTCGGCCGATCGCTACCCAGGGCTTGCACCGCCTGCTTCAGCTCAGCACGTGCACCGTCGGCATAATCGCGGATTAGTTTCTCCAGCCCCGGCTGACTCTCCAGGTGCTGGGGGAAACTGATACCAACGACGTAAGAAGGACTACGCTCAATGATGTCGTCCAGTCCGCTTACGCTCGGCTCGACTACCATCGGCGCAACCGGTGCCGCCTCGGGCGCGGCCGCCTCGGGCGTGGCAGCCAGTGCCGGCTGGGACCCACGCTGGCAACCAGCCACGCCGAGCAGACCGGCACATACTATCCACCCAGCGATAACGGATATCCGCAGGTGCTGTTCGGTGCTCATGCGAGCAGATCCTGATGCTGTGGATGCCGTTTTATGTATGCATCCGCATAAGCGCAATCCGGCCTGACTTTCCAGCCATTGGCGCGTGCGGTCGCCAACGCGGTCTCGGTCAACCGGGCGGCGACGCCGCGCCCACTGATCGCACCCGGCACACCGGTATGGACGATCGTCATCGTGTCGCCGGAAAGGCGGTAGTCGAGCACAGCATCGTGGCCGCTCACCTCGGTGATGAAGTGGGACAGTTCCGGCTCATGCCGGATACCAGGCGTAGCGGCGATGTTCATAGCAGTTTCTCAAGAAACCGAATGATCTAAGTCTGGTCGATCGCGCGCGTCGGGCGTGTGAAAACACCCCCAAGCTCCCCTGCCCTGGTTACCTCAGCCAAAGCGTGGGTTGGATAGCTGCTCCAGAAAGATGTTCAGTACCCGCGGCTCCATGATCAGCATGAACAACACGCCGAAGGCAGCACCGGCCAGATGCGCGCTGTGGTTGATGCGGTCGCCGCCATGGCGATCCATCCAGATGCTGTACCCAACGTAGAACACCGCGTAGATGATCGCCGGAGCCGGGATGAAAAACACCAGAATGATCGTCCATGGCGCCAGCAGAATGTAGGCGAAAAGTACTGCTGATACCGCACCCGACGCACCCAGGCTCAGGTAGTTGGGGTTCTTCTGATTCTTGATGTAACTGGGCATGACCGAAACCGCCAGCGCCGCAAAATAGAACAAAGGATAGGTCAGCAGGCTCCCGGTGGCCTGCGCCATCACCCGCTCGATCGGCCGCCCGAAGAAGTACAGGGTGATCATGTTGAAGATCAAATGCGAAAAATCGGCGTGGATGAAGCCATAAGTCAGTAACCGATCGTATTGGCGATGACGGTCGATCGCTGGCGGCCACAGAATCAACCGATCGGCCAGCTTGCGGTTGTTGAATGCCATCCAGGACACGATGGCGGTGATGGCGATGAGAATAAGGGTGATCATGGGCTAGGTCAGTCAGGCGATGCGGTAATTGTCGACGGCGCGGTAGCGGCGGGCATACAGCCCGAAAGCCAGCGCCGCGATGAACGCAAACGCGGCAAAGAAGAACATCAAGAAGGCGGTCTCACTCAACCCGGTACAGGCGATGTGGCCGGTGACGATATCGTTGCGCACTGCGGCATTGGATAGCAGTACCCAAAGATTTCCGATCGTGGTGGTCAGATTCCAGAAGCTCATCACCACGCCCTTCATCGTAGCCGGTGCCTGGCTGTAGGCGAACTCCAAGCCGGTCGCCGATACCAGCACCTCGCCGAAGGTCAGCAGCGAATACGGCACGATCTGCCAGGCGATCGATAACGCATTGCCGCCGTCCATCATCACCTCTAACGCACCGACCCCTACCCAGGCCAGGCCACTGAACGCGATGCCTGCGGTCATTCGCCGTAGCGCGGTCGGTTCCCAGCCCAGACGACGCAACGCCGGGAACAACACCAGGTTATTGAACGGAATCAGCAGCATCACCATCGTTGGGTTCAGTGCCTGCATCTGCGCCGCGCTGAACCAGTGCGGCATTTGCATCTGCTGACCTTGCAGCACCCAAGTCGAGGCTTTTTGATCAAATAGCGAGAAAAACGGTGTGGTCAGCGCGAAAATCAGCAACACTCGCAGCACTGCGCGTACCCCGTCCACCACCGTATCCGGATGCAGCGCACGAGCCCGCTCCAGCTGCCACCAGGCACCACCGCCGATACCAGCCAATAGCAGCACCAACGCCAGACACAACGCGGCGACGATGCCCAGTCCATCAGCCAGCGCCAAGCACCCCAGCGCGACCACCAGCGCGGCGGCCGCCAGCATCAGCCCCGGCCGCCCTTGCCCCGGTGCATGCGCCAGCAATGCATCGCGTACAACCTTGCCGAACGCGTGCGGGTCCTGTAGCGGCAGCGGCACCAACACGTAGCGTCGCCGGCCCAACCAGAACACCCAGGTGGCCACCAACATCAGCACCCCTGGCAGACCGAACGCCCATTGCGGGCCGAGTTGCTTGAGCACCAGCGGAATCAGCAGCGAGGCAAACAGCGAGCCGAAATTAATGATCCAGTAAAAGGCGTCGAACGCGATCTTGGCCAAATGCTGGTTGGAGCGGTCGAACTGGTCGCCCATAAACGAGGCAACCAACGGTTTGATCCCACCAGCGCCAAACGCTATCAATCCCAACCCAAGGAAGAACCCGCCACGACTATGCTCGAATAGCGCTAAGCAGGCGTGGCCAGCGCAATACACCAGCGAAAACCACAGAATAGTGTGGTATTTGCCGAAAAAACGATCGGCCAGCCAGCCGCCGAGCAGCGGAAAGAAATACACGCCGATCATGAAGCTGTGCATAACATGCTTGGCCTCAGCTGCGCGCGCGGGACCGGCAAACTCCTGCAACAGCATCGAGGTAATCAGGAACTGCACTAGGATGTTGCGCATCCCGTAAAAGCTAAAGCGCTCGCAAGCCTCATTGCCGATGATGTACGGGATCTGGCGTGGCAGCCGCGCGTGCGGATCGGCATTGGCGGCCTGGGCGGGGGTCGTCATTGTCTGTTGTCACAGATACAAAGCCGCAAGCCTACCGTATCCGGCTGTTGGACGGACCCACACCCATGTGTGCCCATTCCATCGCGGGAAGGGTCGCAGACGGCCGCTGTCGCGTAGACCGCCTTGTGCTGTACTTGTACCGCATGCACATGCGGCGCGCCTCGAGCATGAGCATGCCGCAGTGCAGATTGGCCCGTTCGGTCCGCTAGGATACATTGAGCGTTTCAAATGAATGGACCCGCCGGATGGCCCGCTTGACGCGACAGGCGCTACATCTGCTGTCGATCGCCACCAGTCAAGCCGCGCTGGCGATACCCGCTGACCTGTCCACGCTCATCCAGCGCGATGATTCTCGCCAACGCAGCCGCGACGAGAGCGAAATCTCGCTGCGCGATGCATTCGCCGGCTCGCTACGTATGCGGCCGCAGTGGCCATGCTTCCAGCATCCCGTCGGGGACAATCGGGTTGGCTTTTACCCAGGGTTGCGGTCCCCCTATTGCCCTCGACTGACGTCAGCGCTCCACTTCGCACTTTTTTGTTGTTTTGCCTACGCTCGCCACAGGAAGAATGGCCTTGATTCGCACCAATATGAAAACGATTACACTCCCACAAGGCGTGCGGCAGACCACCGCCATCACCCTCCTCTTCGGGCTGGCGCTGGCTCCGGCGGGGGCGCAGACCACGACAGCTGAGCGTCCATGGATGGACACCCAGCTGAATCCGGATCAGCGCGCCCGACTGCTGGTCACACAGATGACCCAGGACGAGAAGTTCCAGATGCTACGCAGTTACTTCGGACTGGATAGCGACAAGAGCAAGCGCCCGGCCGGCGCACTCGGTTCGGCCGGCTACGTCCCAGCGATCAAGCGACTGGGCGTCCCCGCTCAGCAATTGGCCGACGCCGGCCTCGGCGTGACCAATCCCGGTGGCGTCCGACCCGGCGACTACGCCACCGGAATGCCCTCCGGCCCGGCCACCGCTTCGACCTGGGACCGCGCTCTGGCCTTCGAGAGCGGCCAGACCATGGGACGAGAAGCCTGGCAGCAGGGCTTCAATGTGCTGTTGGCCGGCAGCGTCAACCTGCAACGCGACCCGCGCAACGGCCGCAACTTCGAGTACGCCGGCGAGGATCCACTGCTGGCCGGCACGCTGGTGGGCGAGTCGATTCGTGGCATTCAAAGCGAGCATGTGGTCTCGACCATGAAGCACTACGCGATGAACGACCTGGAGACCCGCCGCAACTTCCATAGCGCGCAGATAGGCGAGCAAGCCATGCACGAATCGGACCTACTGGCGTTCGAGATCGCGCTCGACGTCGGCCAGCCCGGTTCGGTGATGTGCTCCTACAACAAGATCAACGGAATCTATGGCTGCGAACACGACTATCTGCTCAACCAGGTACTTAAGCAGGAATGGAAGTATCCCGGCTACGTGATGTCCGACTGGGGTGGGGTGCACAGCGGTTCGAAAGCAGCGTTAGCCGGGCTCGACCAGCAGTCCGCCGGCGAGGTGTTCGACGCAGCCGTGTTCTTCGACCAACCGTTGCGTATGGCGGTCGCCACCGGCACCGTGCCGCAGGCCCGGCTGAACGACATGGTGCAGCGAATCGCGCGCAGTTTCTTTGCGGTCGGCGGCTTTGAGCATCCGCCACAGCGCCAGCCAATCGATGGCCAGGCGGGGTTGCAGGTGGCACGGCGCGTCACCCAGGAAGGCGCAGTGCTGTTGCGCAACGAGCGGCAAACCCTGCCGCTCAAAGCCGGGATCAAGCGACTGCTGGTGATCGGCGGCTATGCTGACAAGGGGGTGCTGGCCGGCGGCGGCTCCTCGCGCATCGACTACACCGTCAACGGCGGCAACGCGGTACCGGGGATCGCCCCGACCACCTGGCCGGGACCGGTGATCGTACAGCCCTCACCGCCCCTGCAGGCGTTGCGTGAAGCACTGCCCGGCGCGCAGGTGGACTTCATCGACGGCCACGACCTCGCCGCCGCCGCATACGCGGCACGTCGCGCCGATGCGGCAATCGTGTTTGCCACCCAATGGGCCGCCGAGTCGGTGGATCTACCGGACATGATATTGCCCGACCATCAAGACACGCTGATCGCGGCGGTAGCTGGTGCAAACCGGAATACCACCGTGGTACTGGAGACCAATGGTCCGGTACGGATGCCCTGGCTGAAGCACGTGCCGGCGGTGCTGCAAGCCTGGTATCCGGGGATCGGTGGTGGCCCAGCGATCGCCGACCTGCTGACTGGCAAGGTCAACCCGTCCGGACACTTGCCGGTGACCTGGCCGGTGGACGAATCGCAGCTACCACGGCCGTCGATCCCTGGCCTGGGGTTCAAGCCCAAGCAGCCCGGCGCAGACATCATCGACTACTCGATCGAAGGGGCTAACGTCGGCTACAAGTGGTTTGCCGCCAAGGGCTTGAAGCCGCAGTTTGCGTTCGGTTATGGGCTGTCCTATACCCGTTTCGCATTCAGTGGCTTGCAAGCTCGCGCGGACGGACCGCAGCTTCGCGCGAGTTTCATGGTCGCCAATATCGGCCAACGCACTGGGGCGGCGGTACCGCAGCTGTACCTACGAATGCCGTCCGGGCACACCACGCCAATCCGGCTGATTGGCTGGCGCAAGCAGGAGCTGACGCCCGGCGAGCAGCGTCAACTCACGATAGAGGCTGACCCGAAGCTGCTAGCCGATTTTGACCCGCAGAGCCGACAATGGAAGATTGCCGCCGGCCGCTACACCTTGGAGCTGGCACACGACGCCAACGACGTTGACGAACGCGTCGAGGTGACTCTCCCAGAGACGGTACTGCACTGAGTCGGCGATGCAGGTACCGTCATACACGGTGCCTGCACCCGGACCGGACGAAGATGCCGGCATGATCGCGATTGCGTCCGCCAGTACCGCGCCGAGGCTATGGTATGCATGGTTGCTGGTCATTGGACTCAGCTGGATGGGCGCGACGGCCGGCGCGGCCCGCTCACAGGTCTTGCCCACGCCACCGCAACGTACGCTCTCAGTGGCCGTGCTGAGCCTGGCCGGCGGGCGCGACCTCTGGAGCGAACACCGCAACGATGTATTGGCCCTGCTCAAGCACCTGCATCCGGACGTCATTGCATTGCGGGACGTCGTGCAGACCGCTGAAATGTCCAATCAAGCGAGCTGGCTGGCGGCCAGGCTCGGCTATAGCTGCGATTTCATCACCGCCGACCCCCCCAGCCATATGCTTCGGGTCGGCAATGCCCTACTCACCCGTCTCTCGGTGCGCAGCGATGCCCTGACTTTGTTGCAGCCTGCTGAATTGGCGGGCACCGCCGGCATGATTCAGCTGGTAGTGGACGGTACCGTACTCGACGTCTATTTGCCGCGCCTGTATCCGGGCGATTTGCAGCAAGCCGACGACGAGGTGGCGGCGATCCGCGCCGCGCAATTGCACGATCTTAAGCACTGGATCAAGGCCATCTCCGGCACCACGCCGACCCTCGTAATCGGTCAGAGCGAGGGCATCGCAGCGACAGCATCGGTCCATCCTCTCCAATCCAGTGATCCGATGCTCAATACCGCAATGACCGTCACGCCGCCGCTGCAGGTACGCATAATGCGATCGGTGGCACTGCCGAATGCCGGCACCCCCTCGCTAAGCCTGGCGATCATCGCACTACCCGCCGCCCCTTTAAAGGCGACCCGACCGCACTGAGTCGTAGGGCGGCTCCAGCGTCACCACTGGATAGATGAGCGCCACGTTATCGATGCGAGCTGACCCTGTATCCAACGCGTCGCGCGGCGGGTAAGCAACAAAGTCGGAGCGGGTCGCCGCGAGCCCTATCAGGTGATCACCGGCGAATAGGCCCTGCGCAGCCGGATACTGCCAGCGGCTGAATTGTTGCAACTACATGGCACTCAGTGAGATGCACAGCAAACCGGCCCGGCGTTTGCCGTTAAACCCTCAAAAAGCCGGGGCTCTTAATAGCCCCGGCCGAGTCAGCAGCGGCGCTCAGGATCAGGCGATCGCGTCCTTATAGCGGCGCTCGACCTCATCCCAATTGACCGCGTTGTAGAACGCGCCGATATATTCCGGACGGCGGTTCTGATATTTCAGGTAATAGGCGTGCTCCCATACATCCAGACCCAGCACCGGGGTGTTGCCTTCAAACAGCGGGCTGTCCTGATTGGCCGTGCTCTCAACGACCAGCTTTTTGTCAGGGGTAACACTCAGCCAGGCCCAGCCCGAACCGAAACGACTGACTGCGGCCTTGGTGAAAGCTTCCTTGAACTTCTCAAAGCCACCCAGCTCCTGGTCGATGGCCTTGGCAAGCTCGCCCTTGGGCTCACCACCGCCATTGGGCGCCAGCACGGTCCAGAACAACGAATGATTGGCGTGGCCGCCGCCATTGTTGCGCACCGGTCCTTGCAGGTTCTCCGGCAGCGACTTCAACTTGGACACCAATGCCTCAATCGGCAGCTCAGCGTACTCGGTGCCTTCCAACGCGGCATTGACGTTATTGATATAGGTCTGGTGATGCTTGGTGTGATGGATTTCCATCGTCTGCGCGTCGATGTTTGGCTCAAGCGCATCGTAGGCATAGGGCAGCTTGGGGAGGGTGTAGGCCATGCGTGTCTCCTGGAATCGATCACTCGGCGGGAGGCCGGGCGTTACGGAAATGAATGGTAAGGATGTCGCTTCCAGCGGCTCAAGTACAGCACGAGGGAAGCTTCGTCCCACTTTACGCAGCAGTGTGGGTACGCGGCAGTTAGACGCGGGTGAACCGCGTGTGTAATGCAGGTGTCACCGCCGTACGCTCGGCACCGGCCAAGGGGCATACTGCCGACTTTTCATCAGGAGCCAGCCGATGCGCCGACCCGCGCTGCTGATCGCCGCAATCGTCCTGCTGGTGGCTGGGCTGTGGGGCATGCGCCAGTTGCAGCAACCGCGCCCTCAGTTTGCGCCTTTGCCAGAGCCAACCTCGGCCGCCGCGCGTACGTCGGCGCCGGTCGCGCCGCTACCGGCCTTTGCACTGCCGCCATTTTTGCCGGCGGAAGCACGCGCGACCGTGGCGCTGATTCAACGTGGCGGCCCGTTCCCGCATCAACAGGATGGCAGTGTTTTCGGCAATCGCGAGCGCCATCTGCCCGACCGTCCTCGCGGCTATTATCATGAATATACGGTGGACACGCCCGGCGCGCGTGACCGGGGCGCACGCCGCATTGTCACCGGAGGAACCCCACCGGAGATCTGGTACTACAGCGACGACCACTACGAGACTTTCAAAAGTTTCAGCGTGCCGGTAAGTGGATCATGAGCGGGCGCTTTGACCTCGACTTGACCGATCCGCAGCGTTCCGGGGTGTATGCCGTTGGTGACGAGGACCTGGACACGTTGGCCGCGTTGGCGCGCGGCGCTGGGCTACGGGTGTTGCGGGTGGACCTACGCGACTGCACCGACAAGCGCACACTGTTGGCGCGGTTGGCCGCGCAGCTGGATTTCCCTCATGCATTCGGCCGCAACTGGGACGCACTAAGCGACGCGCTACGCGATTTAGCGTGGCTGCCGGCACCGTCCGGCTACGCGCTTTTACTGGAGTCAGCCGAATCCCTACGCAGCCAGGCCGGCGTCGACTTCGACACCCTGTTGGAAATTCTGGACGAGACCGCATCTGCCTGGCGCAGGCTGGATGCGCCATTCAATGTTTTCATCGGCCTGCAAGAAGCAGCGTAAGGGCATGCCCTACGCGCGAGGTACCCTGACGCAAGATCTCCATACAACGGCCACATCTCCGTATTCCCGGATTACAGCTCCTCCACGTACGAAGTGCGCTTCCGCAAGCTGCGTTGCTAAGCATCCAATTCAGCCCAGCGTGTGTAGGCGGCATCAAGCTCGGCCTGCACCGCCGTCAACCGCTGGGTATCGGCACTCACCATGGCGGCGTCACGGGCAAAAAAAGCCGGATCGTTCATCGCCGTGGTCAGCGCCTCGATCTGACTTTCCAGCGTTTCGATCCGACCCGGCAACTGCTCCAGCTCGCGCTGGTCTTTGTAGCTCAGCTTGCGCCGGGTCGCGGCCGGTTCGGCCGGCGCAGACGCCCCGACCACAGTCGTTGCGGCCGGCCGTTCGGTCGACTTGGCCACAACTGTTGGCCGTTGCTTCAACCAATCGCTATAACCTCCTACATACTCACCGACCCGGCCATCGCCCTCCATCGCCAGCGTTGACGTCACCACATTGTCGAGGAAATCGCGATCGTGACTGACCAACAGCAAGGTGCCGGGGTAGTCGGCCAACAGCTCCTCCAACAGTTCCAACGTTTCTACATCCAAGTCGTTGGTCGGCTCATCCATCACCAGCAAATTGGACGGCTGAGCAAACAGCCGGGCTAGTAGCAGCCGGTTGCGTTCACCGCCCGACAAACGGGTGATAGGCGCACGCGCGCGCTCTGGCGTGAACATAAAGTCTTGCAGGTAAGCGTGCACGTGCTTGCGCTTACCGTTGAGATCGACGAAATCGGCCCCCTCGGCGACATTCTCTATCGCGCTCCAATCCTCGCGCAGGGTTGCACGATATTGGTCGAAGTAAGCCACCTGTAGATTGGTGCCCAACCGTACCTCGCCCGCGTGCGGCTGCAGCTCGCCCAGCAACACTTTTAACAGCGTGGTCTTGCCGCTGCCGTTGGGGCCGATCAGACCGATCCGGTCGCCGCGCAGAATCGTCGTCGAGAAGTCACCCAGCATGACCCGATCGCCAAACGCAAAATCCACACCTTTGGCCTCGATCACCTTCTTGCCGGAAGCATCGCCGCGCGCCGCCTCAAGCCGCACGTTGCCGCTCAGCTCGCGTCGCTGCATGCGTTCGACTCGCATCGCCTTGAGTCGTCGTACCCGGCCCTCGTCGCGTGTGCGACGGGCCTTGATGCCCTGGCGGATCCATGCCTCCTCTTGCGCAAGCAACTTATCAAAGCGCGCGTTTTCTTGTGTCTGGGCGTTGAGTCGTTCCTCGCGGCGGCGCTCATAGTTGGCCCAGTCGCCCGGCCAGCTGGTGACCTGACCACGATCGATCTCGACGATTCGAGTCGCCAATGCGCGCAGGAAGCGACGATCATGGGTGACAAACAACACGCTGCCTCCCCAGCCCTTGAGGAAGCCTTCGAGCCAGTCAATCGCCTCAACATCAAGATGATTGGTCGGCTCGTCCAGCAGCAATACATCCGGCGCCGATACCAGCGCGCGTGCCAGTAGCACACGCCGCTTCATGCCACCGGACAAGCGCGCGAATTCACCGTCCCCGTCGAGCTCCAGTCGGGTAAGCGTCTCGGCTACGCGCCGGTCCAGGGTCCAGCCATCAGCGGCATCGATCCGCGCTTGCACGCGCGCGAGCGCGGCGGCGTCCAAATCCTCGGCATGGCTCAGATGATGAAACTCGGCCAGCCATTGACCCAGCTCACCAAGCCCATCGGCGACCACGTCGAACACGCTGCCCGCCGTGCCTTGCGGCACCTCCTGCTCCAACCGAGCCGCGCGCACGCCTTGCTGCACGCGCACCTCGCCATCGTCCGGGCGTAGCTCGCCGGCGATCAGTTTCATCAACGTGGACTTGCCAGCGCCGTTGCGACCGATCAAGGCGATACGCTCACCCGGTTCGATCGTCAGTTCGGCTTTTTCCAGCAACAGCGGCCCGCCGACGCTGTAGTCGACGGCATTCAAGGTAATCAGAGGCATGCGCCCATTGTACGTAGGAGCGGGCCCTGCCCGCGATGGGTATTCCCTTCACGCGCGAAATGCGCTCCTACGGGCGCTCCTCCAGCAGTGTGGCCAAGGCGGGCGAAAAGCGCTTGCCACGGTGACGTACCCGATATAGCCATCGCTGCAACGGCGGTAGCGCGGTATCCAGTTCCACCAGCCGGCCAAGTGCGCACAGATCCTGCACCGCACAACGCGACAGGCAAGCAACACCCAGCCCGGCTGCAGCGGCTTGCTTGATCGCCTCGGTACTGCCCAGCTGCAGCGCGTCGCCAAAACCACCCAAATGCGGCAGCAGCGCATGCTCCACCGACTCGCGGGTGCCCGAGCCCGGCTCGCGCAGCAGCCAGCGCTGCGCGCTCAGCATCGCCGGAGTGCTGGTGCGTCGCAGCGCCAGCGGATGCTCGGGCGCGGCCACCAGTACCATTGGATCTTCGCGCCAGGGCCGCACGTCTAACTCACGGAGATGACAAGGCCCCTCAATCACCCCAGCGTCAACCTCGAAACGGGCAACCGCCTCAACGATTGCATGCGTATTGCCGATGCGCAGTTCCACGCCGGCCTGCGGCTGTATGCGCAACAATGCGGCGATGCGTTCCGGCATCAAGTAGTTGCCAATGGTGGTGCTGGCTCCGAGCCGGATCTGAGCCGGTGGACAGGCGCCAACATCTTTGCCAAAACGACGCTCAATCTCGCGGGCAGCTTCAAGCGCCGCCCGTGCGGGATCCAGCAACGCGCGGCCGGTCTCGTTAAGGGCCAGCCGTCGACCGATGCGGTCGAACAGTGTTGCACCCAATAGCGTCTCTAGCTCGGTCAGCGCCGCGCTGGTGGCCGATTGCGACAGTGGAATAGCAGCCGCCGCCGCCACCGTACTGCCGTGATCAGCCACCGCCACGAAGGTTCGCAGCTGGCGCAGGGTTGCATGCATATCCACTCATATTATCGATTGATATTACCAAAATTACCTGTTTTACAGGTTTTTTGCGAGCGCACAGACTTCACCCATCCCGTTTGCTGGTGCCCCATGAACGCCATCTCCCCGTTGCCATCACCTGCCGCCACCGCATTTCCGCGCTGGCGCGCCCATGCCGCCGGACTGCTACTCACCGCGACCATCGCGATGCTTTCCCTGTGGCTGAGTCGGTACGGCTGGCTGACATCGCGTGGCATCGGCGCGCTGACCATCGCCATTTTCATCGGCATGCTGCTTGGCAACACGGTGTATCCGGCAATCAACCGTGTCGCTGGCTCGGGCGTGGCGTTCTCCAAAGCCGTCCTGCTACGTACTGGGATCGTGCTGTATGGCCTACGGCTGACGTTTCAGGATATCGCTCAGGTCGGCATGGCCGGGGTGCTGGTTGACGCGCTGGTGATGAGCAGCACGTTTGTCCTCGCCGCTTGGTTGGGGACACGGTTGCTGGGGCTGGAACGCACCACCGCGCTGCTAGTGGGGGCCGGCAGTTCGATCTGCGGTGCCGCCGCAGTCATGGCCACCGCACCGGTGCTGCGTGGACGTACCGAACAGGTCACGGCTGCGGTCGCTTCAGTGGTGGTGTTCGGCACCCTGGCAATGTTTGTCTACCCGCTGCTGTACCGACTCGGCAGCGGCCATGGCTGGCTGGCGATGACACCGCAACAGTACGGCGTGTACACCGGCTCAACCGTGCATGAAGTCGCGCAGGTCTATGCCGCCGGCCGCAGCATTGACGTAACGGCGGCCGATACCGCTGTCATCACTAAGATGGTACGAGTAATGATGCTGGCGCCATTTTTGTTATTGCTATCGTGGTGGCTGGCGCGGCGCTTCCCGCACGCCACTGGACAGGCTCCCGCTCGCATCACGGTTCCGTGGTTCGCTTTCGGCTTTGTCGCGGCGGCGGCAATCGCCTCGCTGCACCTGCTTCCAATACCGCTGGTGCAGCTCGCCAATTCAGCTGATACGTTGTTTCTATCCATGGCGATGAGTGCGCTCGGGCTGACGACTCATGCCTCAGCACTACGCAAGGCAGGTCCCCGTCCGCTGCTGCTGGCCGGCCTGCTGTTCGCCTGGCTGGTGTTGGGTGGTTTCGCGATCAACCTAGGCATGCGTGAACTGTTTGTCTGAAGCGGCGGCCCGGACCCACAGGCCGAGTAGAATGGCGCATGATCGATTTCTCCACTCTGCCGCTCTCCCCGGCATTGGCCGCCGGCATCGACGCCCTCGGCTACACCTCGCCGACCGCCGTGCAGGCACTCGCACTGCCGCCGATTCTCGAAGGCCACGACGTAATCGCCCAGGCACCGACGGGCAGCGGCAAGACGGCTGCATTTGGATTGGGCTTGCTGAATCGCATCGACCCGGGACTGTTGCGCGTACAGGCGCTGGTGCTGTGTCCGACCCGCGAGCTTGCCGACCAGGTTGGCAAGCAGCTGCGCCGACTCGCCACCGGCATCCCCAACCTCAAACTGTCACTGTTGACCGGCGGCGTTGCGCTGGAGCCCCAGGTCGCCTCGCTGCAGGCGCACGCGCCACACGTGGTGGTTGGCACTCCCGGACGCGTACAAGAACTGGCACGGACGCGTGCGCTCAATCTCGGTAAGGTCGCCACCCTGGTACTGGATGAGGCCGACCGCATGCTGGACATGGGCTTTGCTGAACCCATACGTGAGATCGCCGGACGCTGCGCCACCCCGCGCCAGAGCCTGCTGTTCTCGGCCACTTTCCCTGAAACGATTCGCGATCTGGCACGGCAGCTGCTACGGCAGCCCGTCGAGGTCACCGTCGACGGAGCCGATAGCGCGCCAGCGATCGATCAGCAGTTTTTTGAAGTTGAGCCGCCGCATCGGCAGAAGGCTGTAGCCGGGTTATTGCTACGCTTCGCACCGGAATCGGCCGTGGTGTTCTGCAATACCCGCAAGGAGGTTGACGAGGTGGCCGGCTCACTGTGCCAGTTCGGATTCTCGGCATTGGCCCTGCACGGCGATCTGGAGCAACGTGACCGCGATGAGGTCCTGGTGCGCTTTTCCAACCGCAGCTGCAATGTGCTGGTCGCTAGCGACGTGGCCGCACGCGGGCTGGACGTGGAAGATATCGATGCAGTGCTCAACTACGAGCTGCCGACTGACTCTGCCGCTTACCGTCACCGTATCGGCCGCACCGCGCGTGCTGGCAAGACCGGGCGGGCACTGAGCCTGGTCGCGCCTCGCGAACGCGCGCGCGCGCAGTTGATTGAGGCCGAGTTGGGAACGCCACTGCGTCTGTCAAACGCGCCACTGGCTACCGGTAAACCACCGCAACTGCCACAAGCGCCGATGGCCACGCTGCGTATCGACGGCGGCAAAACCGACAAACTGCGTCCAGGCGATATCCTCGGCGCGTTGACCGGCGAGGCCGGGTTGTCCGCTGCGACAATCGGCAAGATTGCGATCTTTCCGACGCGCTCCTACGTCGCAGTGGCGCGGGCTCACGCCGGCAAAGCGCTGGCGCGGCTGGAGGCTGGCAAGATCAAGGGCCGGCGCTTCCGCGTCCGCCCGCTGTGATGCCCAGGCCGGTGATTCCGGCCGCCAGCCGAGCAGGCAGGGTCAGCAGTTCGCGCAGCAGCACCGAAAACGCAGCTGTGCGAACACTACCTGCTAGGTTCAGTAGGCCAGCGTGGCCTGCAGGGGCAATGCACCACTCCAACGGCTACGGCCTTTCAGTGCACAAAGCTCGACCAATACCGCAGCACCGACCACCTCCAGCTCCAACTTGCGCACCAATGCTAGCGCTGCCAGCAACGTGCCACCGGTTGCCAGCACGTCGTCGACGATCAGTACCCGCGCCCCAGGCGCCAGCAAGTCGGCATGCATTTCAATCCGGTCGGTACCGTATTCCAACGCATACTCCTGACTTACCGTACGGCCAGGCAGCTTGCCCGGCTTGCGCAAGGGGACAAACCCACAGCGCAACTCGTGTGCTAGTGGCGCCCCCAGGATGAAGCCACGCGACTCGATGCCGAGTACCGCGTCCAGCGGTGTCTGCCGCCAGATCTGCGCCATCGCATCGATCGCTGAGGCGAATCCCGGTCCGTCCGCCAGCAGCGGGGTGATGTCTTTGAACACCACGCCTGGCCTGGGAGAGTCGGGGATGTCGCGGATCAGGTCGGCCCAGCGCTTGGGTGAGGCGGCGACATCACCGCAACAGGTGTAGGTCATGATGTGACTGGCGATTGTAGAAGCGACCATTCTATCGGCGCTTTTGCGGGCATCAACACGCACTGCGTGTTCATCTCCGCCGACCTGCCCGTTGCCATCCACTCCATGCCTGCACGAACACTGCGCAAGCGCGAAAGGCTGAGCGTATTTGCTGCATCGATTCGGACTGGGCAGCGTAAGACAATTATACGTGTTTCGGCTTCAGCGAACTAAGAAACGGCGAGACTGCGTCGGCTAACCTCAAATTCCAAGTGCCCCTCCCGGTCATCTATGCAGAGGCGTGCCTTTTAAGGAGGTTGCCATACTGATTCATTCGCAAACTTACAGCTATCTAAGCCCGCAGAACGAAAACCCCAAAGGCCTGTCACACCAGTTTCTGCCCAAGGGCATAGACCGGTCAGGCGTGACCCAAATTCATCTCAATTACATCGCCCGCTAGCTCAGCGACCCGCCGTATAAAAAAAACGCTTGAATGCAAGTCCCCGGTGGGGGTTATGGTCAATTAAGTCAAGAACTTCCAGCTCATTGTTACACTTATTTTTTGAAAATTCCGAGCCTACAGACATAGAATAAAAAATAAAATTTAATAATGGATAGAGCCATATCAGCCCAAATTCATTAGTAATACACCTCTCACGGATGAGACCAGCCGCTTGTTCTATCATCTTCTGACGATGCGGATCCTTTGAAATATAAAGAAAAGTCAAATCCCTGCGAATTGCTTTTGTTGTTTTTTCAATCGGGCATATAGCTAGATCTCCACGCTCGATGTAATGCGATACAAATCTAAGCGGCTCCAAAGCAAAGCCACTGCCGTTTAGCAAAGACGAAATAACATGTGCGGTTCTGTTGAAATGAATCCGTTGGGTGGATTCCACAGCAATATTATTTAATGCAAGTCAGTCATCCCAGGACACTGGCGCGGCATCGTTCACAAGCAGAGTCGTCTTCGCAAAATCCTGTTCACTTTTCAGCTTCTCTGCGATATCGGGGCGGCTTACAGGGGTATACACATCCGTACCGAGGCTCTCTAGATCAGCATGCTGAAATGTCTGTTTAGCATAAACAATGGCGATATCGAACCGTCTGAAAGTGGAGGAATTCGGATCTTCTTCAGAAAATAAACGAATCTCTGAACCTTCCATAGACCACAGATCATGAATGACGGGAGTAAGCATTATCGCTATTGCTGGCGGGCTGCTTGTGGAAATGGGCGCATAGGTCCCCGACCGGATGGATTCAAGACCGACTTGCATGCGCTCGATGCCCATCTCTATCTCTCGAAGAAGGCGTTGTCCTCTGGCATTCAAATGCACTCGGTTTCCTAAACGTTCAAATAGTTGGCGTCCCACGCGATCTTCTAGCTTGCGGATTGGCTGACTTACCGCACCAGTCGTTAACGACAGCGCGTTAGCGGCCTCACGGAACGACTGAAGGCGCCTCGTGATCCGATCAGCTTACGCGGTGTCACGTCCCTCCCGGAACCAAGCACGCCTAAACGCGATCATCTGCATCAGCCAGCACCGGTTGCAGCGCGCCGCTGCAACAAGGGCGTTTACTGCTACGCCCGGAACGCTCTTCAGCCCGCATCGATCCAGCGAGTGCTGATGCGGCAAATGCCCGATCACCGGTTCCACAGTTCGCCATCGCGTGATCCAGCGCCAGTACCGTCGCGTCAGCGATTTGGCCCCGGCTCAATACAGGGTCTAGCGATCTAACTTACGGCCACGGTAGCCAGGCCCACTGTCCTGACTGATGTGGATCAGGAACTACACGAGAGCATCGAACAGCCGGCGCGGTCACGCGCCCAGTCCGGGCGCTTGGCAGCAAACGGCTCGCGGCCAGGTTGCTCATCGTAGGGATGGCGCATCACTTCCATCAGCACCTCGATACCTGACATGTCGCCCTGCTCGGCGCGATCAATGGCTTGCTGCGTCAAATAGTTGCGCAGCACATAACGCGGGTTAGCGCGCCGCATCCGCTCACGACGCACCTCGGGAGCGCTGCCGTCGGCATCCAGCCGCGCGGCATAGCGCGCCAGCCAGTCGCGCAAGGCGGGCAGCGCGGCCTCGCGCCTGTCCGCAGCGTAAAACGCTGGCAGCAGTGGCTCGATCGATAGCGCCTGCCCCCCCAGCTCAGCCAAGCCACTAAAGGTCAGAGTCATGTCCATCTCTGCCTGCTGCATCAGTCCATACAGCGCACTGAGCAGACCCAGGTCACCCTCACGGTGCTCGGTCATACCGAGCTTGGCAGCCGCATCGCGGCGTTGGCAGGCGTCCCAGCAGGTGCGAAAACGCGCCAAGCCCGCATTGAGTGGGTCGCCTCCGGCAAACAGCGGTGCCAGCGCCTGTGCCAATCGGACTAGATTCCAGTACGCCAGCTGCGGCTGCATACCGAACCGATAACGCCGCCCTTGGGCATCGGTGGTATTGGGGGTCCAGTCCGGGTCATAGTCGTCGATCCAACCATACGGGCCATAGTCCAAGGTCAGACCCAGAATCGACATGTTGTCAGTGTTCATCACCCCATGCACAAAGCCGACCCGCATCCAGTGCGCCACCAGTTCCGCGGTGCGTTCGCATACCTGCACAAACCAAGCCGCGTACAGCGGCTCATCCTGACCAGAAAGCTCCGGAAAGTCCTGCGCGATGGTGAAGTCCACCAGACGCTGTAATAGCGCTCTATCGCCACGCGAGGCCGGTAGCTCGAAACTGCCAAAGCGCACGAACGATGGCGCGACCCGGCAAACCACCGCGCCGGGCTCCGGGCGCGGACGGCCGTCGTAGAACATGTCACGCATCACCGTCTCGCCGGTGCCGACTAAGCTCAGTGCGCGCGTAGTGGGCACACCCAGGTGATGCATCGCCTCACTACACAGGAACTCACGGATCGATGAACGCAGCACTGCCCGGCCATCAGCACCTCGCGAATACGGGGTGCGCCCGGCCCCCTTCAGCTGTAACGCATAGCGTTTACCATCGGTGCCGATCGCCTCGCCCAGCGTGATTGCACGTCCATCGCCCAACTGCCCCGCCCAGTGGCCGAACTGATGGCCGCCGTAGTTGGCCGCGTACGGCTGCATCCCGGGGTATAGCGCGTTGCCGCCGAACACCTGCGCGAAGGTATCACTAGCCACCTCGGTGGCTTCGAATCCAAGCAGGGCCGTGAGCTGCGGCGAATACGCCAGCACCCGGGGTGCAGCCACTGCGGTAGGCTACACCGGCGACCACACTGCACCTTCGACCTGGCGCAGCCGTGGCCCCTGCTCGGGATCGCCCGGCAGCTGCTCGACAAAGCGGTTGTCCAACCACCTAATAGGCATTGTCAATCGCGGCCGGTACCCAGTAACTCGAACGCCCCCCCCCGCTGCAACGCCAGGCGATAAGCGCCGCGCGCCTCAATGCGCTGCACGAACGCTTGCAATCGTGGGTGCCCTTCCAGGCCACCACCGCGAGCCGCCGCAGCCTGCAGCGGGAAACTCATTTGAATATCGGCAGCGGTGAAGCGGTCGCCTGCGAACCATTCACTCTGTCCCAATCTCTGCTCCATCCAGTTCAGGTGCAACCGCAGCTGCGGGCCAACATAGGTACGCAGCACCTTGTCTGTAAGGCTGCGCGCCATCGGGCGTGCGAAAAAGGGCATTTTTGCGCTACGAATACGCCCGAACAACAGCGCCATCAGCAGCGGCGGCATCGCCGAACCCTCGGCATAGTGCAGCCAATACTGGAAGCATAGCCGTTCAGCCGCGTCGACAGGACGCGGCGGCGGTGAGATTACCCGCTCGCTGTCGTAGCGGTCCGTCAGATATTCGATAATCGCGCCAGATTCGGCCAGCACGTGCTCACCATCCACCACCACCGGTGATTTGCCTAGCGGATGGATCGCCCGCAGCTCCGGTGGCGCCAGCAGCGTCTTTGGGTCACGTGCGTAGCATTTCACCTGATAAGGCAGTGCAAGTTCTTCCAACAACCAAAGCACGCGCTGGGAACGGGAATTTTCGAGATGATGAACGGTAATCATGGCCGGCCAAGCGAACGTGGATAGCCCGCATGGTACGCCCGCACATGTATATACCGTGGCCATTCCATAGCGGTGGCAAGGCCTTCGAACGAGGCGCCCCAGCCGACTAAGGGCCTGCCGCAGCGCGATCCGTTTTATGAAAAGCCATAACAAAAACGCCGGAGGCTCGCGCCCCCGGCGTTCTTGGCGCCTTTCGGCGGCCGACGCTATTACAGCGCCTGAACCTGGTCAGCCTGCATGCCCTTCTGGCCCTGCACGGCGACGAAGCTCACCTTCTGGCCTTCCTGCAGCGACTTGAAGCCGTTGCCCTGAATCGAACGGAAATGCACGAACAGATCCGGGCCGCTTTCCGGGGTGATGAAGCCAAAACCCTTGGCATCGTTGAACCACTTGACGATACCGTTCTGACGATCAGACATCTTTACTTACTCCTGAAACACGTTGAGATAAATCGCAGCCGCCGGGAATCCGGGACCGAGACTGAGTTGCAGGTGTGGGTAAAGCGGAACGATGGAGCGGATCGAAAGATCGGCAGCACCAGGCCACGATTCACGGTGACCCTAGCAAACACAGTACATCACACATTACTCGCGTTTTCCCGAAAAGCCAATCCCTACATTCATCTTCTCCCGGTCCCATCGCTATTTACATGTGGTGCCCGGGACCGCGCTGCGCCCGACGCGTATCATGCGCCCCTTTGCCGCAGGTAACTCGATGGCCCTCACCGCCACCATCCGCAAGGCGGAGCTACAGATCAGCGACCTGGACCAGGGCTATTACGCCACCCATCACCTGACCCTGGCCCAGCACCCATCCGAGACCGACGAACGCCTGATGGTACGACTGCTGGCGTTCGCGTTGTTCGCGCGCGACAGACTGGAGTTTGGCCGCGGCCTGAGCGAGAGCGACGAACCGGACCTGTGGCAGCGTGACTACACAGGCGAGATCGCGCTGTGGATCGACCTAGGGCTACCGGACGAATCACGCGTGCGCAAGGCCTGCAACCGCTCGGACCAAGTTACGATCATCAACTATAGTGGCAACACCGCACAAATGTGGTGGAAGAAGCATGCCGCCGCGCTGGCCCGGTTCACTAATCTGCGGGTCATCGACATCGATACTGACACCGTTCAGGCATTGGCACGAAGGATCCAGCGTGGCATGCGCTTTCAGGTACTGATCCAAGACGGTGAAGTGCAGTGGTTCGGCGACGACGGTGACGAACTGGCTTTTGTACCAGGCCTGCGCAAGGCCCCGGCGGCATGAGCGAGCGTTGTGACGTGCTGGTCATCGGCGCCGGTGCTGCCGGACTGATGGCTGCACTGACCGCCGGCCAGCGGGGGCGTGACGTCCTCGTCATTGAGCATGCCAACAAAGTTGGCAAGAAGATTCTGATGTCCGGCGGCGGACGCTGCAACTTCACCAACACCGGCACAGCCGCCGACAACTATTTGTCGGCCAATCCACATTTCTGCAAGTCGGCGCTGGCGCGCTTCACCCCGACTGACTTTCTGGCGATGGTCGAAAAACACCGTATCGCCTGGCACGAGAAAGAATTAGGCCAGCTATTCTGCGATGTGTCCTCCAAGCTGGTCGTGAGAATGCTGTTGGACGAGTGTCAGGCAGCCGGCGTGCGGATCCGCACCCAGTGCGCGGTTACCGGCATCGAGCGAGGAAGCGAAGGTTTCACAGTAGATACCGTCCAGGGTCGGGTCTTTAGCCGCTCGTTGGTGGTGGCGACCGGTGGACTATCGATCCCCAGTTTAGGGGCCACCGGCTTTGGCTACGACATTGCGCGTCGATTCGGCCACAACGTGCTGCCCACCCGCGCCGGCTTAGTGCCACTGACCCTATCCGGCAAGCATCAGCAGCGTTTACTGGATCTGGCGGGAGTGGCGGTCCCAGTCCAGGCCAACTGCAACGGGGCAAGCTTTCGAAATTTCATGCTGTTCACACACCGCGGCGTGAGCGGTCCGGCGATATTGCAAATTTCATCGTACTGGCAGCCCGGTGATGCACTACGACTGGATCTGCTACCCGACCTCGCCGCCGAGCCCTGGCTGCGTGGCCAGAAGCAAGCCCGTGGCGGGGCCGAACTCCGCACTGTGCTCGCTGAAATACTGCCACGCCGGTTTGCCCAACGTTTGTGCGAGACCTGGCTACCGGACAAGCCCGTGCGCCAACTTGACGAAAGCGAGCTACGAGATGCGGCTGCGCTGTTGCAGGCGTGGCCGCTGGTCGCGAGTGGCACCGAGGGTTACCGCACCGCCGAAGTGACACTT
>Cebus_capucinus_imitator_PRJNA485217_SSR047__coassemble_1113_pt1 | contig 26405 bp, 20 predicted proteins | sample Cebus_capucinus_imitator_PRJNA485217_SSR047__metabat2_high_PE_004 | metagenome-assembled genome bin Cebus_capucinus_imitator_PRJNA485217_SSR047
GAACAAACTCCTGCTTAGGAAGCACAGGACTCCACAGGGAAATGGGAAATACCCAAAGTGGGGCCGGGGGACAGCAGAGAAGTGCAGGAAGCAAGGCCCTTCTTCAGCATGATGGTGGAATCGACACGCCAGCGGCTACACGCATGGTGGTCTCACGCGCCGAACTACGGCCGCCGCCGCGCGGGTCACGAATGCCGTATTTTTGCCAGTAGCTGTAGTCCGCATGACCAGGGCGAAACTGCGCGGCGATATTCGCGTAATCCTTGCTGCGCTGGTCCGTATTGCGGATCAGCAGCGCGATAGGGGTACCGGTGGTGAGCCCTTCATAAACCCCAGACAGGATCTCAACTTCATCAGCTTCACGTCGCGCCGAGGTATGACGGGACTTGCCCGTGGCGCGCCGCTGCAGGTCGTGAGCGAATTCATCCGGCGCAATCGCCAGCCCGGGCGGGCAACCATCGATGACGCAGCCGATCGCCGGCCCATGCGACTCGCCGAAGGTGGTGACGCGCAACAGCGTGCCAAAGGTATTCATCGTAGCGAGGCCAATTCCGCGATGCGCGTATTGTGGCGGATCAGCTCGCGGCACTCGACCGCGAAGATACCCATCTGGCCGACCTTAAACTCGATCCAGGCCAGATCCAGCTCGGGCAGCAGCCTCACTAGGTGCTGCTCGGAATCGCCCACCTCGCAGATCAGTAATCCATCCTCGCTCAGGTGCAGCGGTGCGTCACGCAGGATCTTCAGCACCAGGTCTAAACCGTCGGCGCCGGCACGCAGCCCCAATTCCGGTTCATAAGAGTACTCGCGAGGCAGTGCGTCGGTTTCGTCATCGGTGACGTAGGGCGGATTGGTAACAATCAGATCGTAGTGGCGACCGGTCAGCCCGTCGAACAAATCGGACTTCAGCAGGCTGACGTTGTGCGCCAAAAGCCGCTCTCGGTTCTCCGCAGCCAGCGCCAATGCATCATCGCTAATATCCACGCCATCGACCTCCCAATTCGGGTTGTAGTGGCCCATGGCGATCGCGATGCACCCCGAACCGGTGCATAGATCCAGCGCACGGCGTACTTCACGCCCGGCCAGCCATGGCTCAAAGCCGGTGTCGATCAACTCGGCAATCGGCGAGCGCGGCACCAGCGCGCGCGCGTCGCTTTTGAAGCTCAGCCCGGCAAACCAGGCCTCGCCACTCAGATAGGCAGCGGGCACGCGCTCGTCGAGACGGCGCTGAAACAATGCCAGTACCCGCTGCCGTTCGTCTCGCAGCAGGCGCGCCTGACCATAGGCCGGGCCAAGGTCATGTGGCAGGTGCAACGCGTGCAGGGCCAGCTGAGTTGCCTCATCCAACGCATTGTCGTAACTGTGACCGAAGCTCAGCCCAGCCTCGTTGAAACGGCTGGCGCCGTAGCGAATCAGGTCAATAATCGTATGCAATTCGTCAGCCGCGGCGGCAGTCATGGCAACAGCTAAAAGGGATAGGCCCCCGATTATAGAGGCCTGGCCGGTATCATTGCGGGTCCGTTGCATCGGAAACGTCCATGTTCAACCGCAATACCCTGATCGTCCTGGTGGTGGCGCTGGCAGCCGGCCTGAGCCTGCTGCTCGGCCAGAAGCTGCTTGGCGGCGGCAAGACCACGACCTGGCCGGACACACGCACCGTAACCTTCTTTCCCCAGCCACACGCCCTGCCCGACTTCAACCTGCGTCAATCCGACGGCACCCCGCTGATACCCGGCGAGCTCAAGGGCCATTGGACCCTGGTATTTTTAGGCTTTACGTTTTGCCCGGACGTGTGCCCGACCACCCTGGCCGATCTGGCGATTGCACAAAAACAATGGGAGTCGATCCCCGACTCACTGCGCCCACGCGTGCTGTTTGTCTCGGTCGATCCCGACCGCGACCCACCCGCCCGACTGGGCGAGTACGCCCACGCTTTCCACAAGGACACCCTCGCTGCCACCGCCGACACCCCGGCGCTAGAGCACTTTGCTAATGCGCTGGGTTTCGTCTTTCAGAAGGTGCCAGGAAAAGGCTACGAGCAGAACCCGAACGATTACAGCATGGACCACTCGGCTAGCATCGCCGTGCTTGACCCGAATGGTCGGCTGGCAGGGCGGATCCAACCACCGCTCGACCCGCAGGCGATCGCCGCCGACTTTGCGCGACTCACCCAGGTAACCGCCCCGTGAATTTCGTAACGACCCTGACCTACGTGCTGCCGCACCGCTTACTGTCGTCAGCAGCACGCAGCCTGGCCTACTCCACCCGGCCATCGACCAAGCAATGGCTGATCGACACCGTAGTACGTCGCTTTGGAGTCGACCTGAGCGAAGCGGCCGAAGCGGACCCACATGCCTACCCGAGCTTCAATGCGTTCTTCACCCGCGCCCTCAAGCCAGGCGCCCGGGTAGCCGATGCCGACCCGAGAAGCCTGCTGATGCCGGCCGACGGCCGCATCAGCCAACTCGGTCCGATCCAGGCCGGACGCATCTTCCAGGCCAAAGGGCAATCATTCACCACCGCTGAGCTGCTTGGCGATGCAAGCGATGCGGCGCCCTACGAGAACGGCCAGTTCGCCACGGTCTACCTGTCCCCGCGTGATTACCACCGTGTGCACATGCCCTGCCGTGGCACACTGCGCGAGACCGTTCACGTACCTGGCCGGCTATTCAGTGTTGGCCCGGATGCGGTCCGCAGCGTCCCGCGACTGTTCGCCCGCAACGAGCGACTGATCTGCCATTTCGATACGGACTTCGGGCCTATGGCGCTGGTGATGGTCGGCGCGCTGCTGGTATCAGGGATCGAAACGGTGTGGAGCGGCGTGGAAATCCCCGCCTACGGCGACCGCATCATCCGCAAGAACTGGCGCGACCGCAATATTACGCTGCAACGCTTCGAAGAGATGGCGCGTTTCAACTATGGCTCTACGGTGATCGTGCTACTACCAGCAGGCGCAGCCGCGCTTGACCCGCAACTGAATGCAGAAAGCCCGGTCAAACTAGGACAAACACTGGCCCGGCGCCTGTAGGAGCGCGCGTTACAGACCAGGGGATTGCCGAAAAACGCTTCGCAGCGGAGGGCCGCCCCTATGAACTACCGCAGCACTCAGGTGACGGAACGTTTGCCCCGCCCCTAGAGCGCGCCCTGCACGTGAGGGCATTTCTGGCACCACCAAAGGCCGCCACGGCGCGAAATCACCGATCACAGCCCCGCAGATTGATCGTCTGCCCCGGTCTGAGCGCGTAAGCCGGCGCCTTCAGCCCATTGGCGCGCGCCAATGCCTTGAGGTCGCACCGGTACTTCTCCGCGATGCGTCCGAGCGTATCGCCCTTACCAACCTTATAGCTTCGTACCTGTTTGGCCTTTGCTCTGACCGGCTCCGATTTTCCAGTCGCCACCGTGGTCGGCACTCGCGTGGCGATCGGCGAAGCATCGCCGATCGCCACGCTACCGGTGTAACTGGACGGCGACGGGCGCACAATCGCTGCATTGAGATCTGCGGTAATCAGAGTCCGCGCAAGATCGGCACGCGGGCCACTCACGCAATACTTCCCATAGAGCCCGACAATGCGGGTGTTCGCGTTGATGACGGTGCCGGCCGGAATCCAGCCATCAGCCTCATAGCGCGGGTTGAGATTACGCAACACCCGCATGTAGCCGTCACGGGTACCGGCGTTGCCCAGGCAGATCGTCAGTTCATAGATCGTGGTTGACTTAGCCAACCTCAGCGTGGCCGGCTGCGCGCTGACTTTTGGGAACTCCACACCGTACTGGCGCGGGTGCAGGAAGATCCAGGCGGCGGCAATTACCATCGGCACGTAGTCTTTGGTCTCGGCCGGAAACTGTTCATACACCGACTGGTCCCAAAAGCTGCGTCCGCCTGATTGCGCAAACACCCGCGCCGCACGCCCCTCCCCCCCGTTGTAAGCGGCCAATGCCAACTCAACGCTGTGGTTAAGCTCAGCCATTCGCTCGTTAATATAGGTGGCGCTGGCCTCTGCGGCGCTGCGCGGGTCAAAGCGCGTATCAAAGCCGGTGCCGTCTGGCCCCAATCCAAAGCGGGCCGCGGTAGCGGGCATGAACTGCATCAATCCGGCCGCGCCAGCCCGTGAACCAGCGTGCACACGACCATTAGATTCCTTCGCCATGATCCCGAATAGTAGCGCTTCGGGCAGACCCCGGCGCTGCCATTCCGGCCACATGATCTGGCGCAAATTCTCGTAGTTCTCATAGCTGGTCAATAACGCCGGACGCAGATCAGTCAACCAACGGCGGATGCCCGCCTGCACCGCCGCGTTGTATTGGACCATCTGATCGAAGGCATGACGCTGGTCATTAAGCAGCCTAGCCGTACGCGCTGCTTCCGGTACGTCTGCGGCGAGTGGACCGACATGGTCCGGGTCGGCCTGCAGCAGTTCGTCATCGTCGGTGTCCGTCTCATCATTAGCCGCAGCTTCGGCGTCGACGTTGGCCTTCAGCAGGCGCTTGTAACCAGCAAGCATCGTATTAACCGGACAGCCACGCAGCTTGATGCAGGCGTCAATGACGTCTTCCATGTCCTCCAGTGCCGCGTCGGTCTGCTGTTGCCCCTTCGGGTCAGCGTTGTTGACCAGCACCAACCCATCGCGATAGCGCTTTTCAGCGAGCTGCATCCGCTGGTCGAGTGCGGCGATCTTTTCATCGCGCGAGGTCGCGTGCGCGGCAGGGACCAGCGATAGCAACAGGGCGGCAGCCAGGATAGACCGGGCAGGTGGCGCGTATCGGGAAAGCGGCATTGTAGAGGGGTGCAACGGAAAGTCTTGCAGGGTAGCCGGCGCCTGCGCCCCCGAGCAAGGTGAGGCGCAACAAGAGACAATCCGCCGTTAGAATTCAACTCTCTCCCATTCCAAGGCAGTCATGGAACCGATCCTGCTCGGCAAAGGCATCACCGACGACATCGCAGTCCTCCTGGACCCCCGCTTCGGCAACCGTCACGGCCTGGTCGCGGGTGCCACCGGCACCGGCAAGACCGTCACCTTGATGACGCTCGCCGAAGGATTCTCGCGAATTGGCGTACCGGTGTTCCTGGCCGATGTGAAGGGCGATGTCTCCGGCCTGGCCGCGCCCAGCGATGGCGGCGCAAAGCTGCTACAACGCGCGCACGAAATTGGCGTGGCCGATTACACCCCTGCCGCTAGCCCGGTGGTGTTTTGGGACCTATATGGCCAGCTCGGCCATCCCGTACGCACCACCGTCAGCGAGATGGGGCCGAGTCTACTGGCCCGGATCCTAGAACTTAACGACACCCAGGCAGGGGTGCTTGACATCGTATTCAAACTCGCCGACGACCGAGGCTTGCTACTGCTTGACCTGGACGACCTGCGCGCACTACTTGCGTTAGTCGTCGAAGAACGTAAAGAAGTCTCTACCGAGTATGGTCTGATCAGCGCACCGTCGGTTGCGGCGATTCAGCGCGCGCTGTTGCGGCTGGCCCAGGATGGCGGCGAGGGTTTCTTCGGCGAGCCGGCGCTGGAACTGGACGACATCATGCGTACCGGCCCCGACGGCCGTGGCGTCATTAGTATCCTTGCTGCCGCTCAGCTGGTGCTCAAGCCCCGGCTGTACTCAACGTTCCTCTTGTGGCTGCTGTCGGAGCTGTTTGAGCGGCTACCCGAAGTCGGCGACCTCGAAACGCCCAAACTGGTATTTGTGTTCGACGAGGCGCATCTGCTGTTCGACGATGCACCGCCCGCGCTGGTGCAGCGTATCGAGCAAGTCGTACGGCTGATCCGCTCCAAAGGTGTGGGCGTGTATTTTTGCTCGCAGTTCCCTGACGATGTGCCCGACAACATTCTCGGCCAACTCGGCAACCGCGTGCAGCACGCGCTGCGTGCTTATACCCCGCGCGATCAAAAGGCGGTCAAAACCGCAGCCGAAACCTTCGTAGCCAACCCCCGGCTGGACGTAGCCAAAGCGATCTCCGCGCTGGGCACCGGTGAGGCGCTGGTCTCCACACTGCAAGACAAGGGCGTGCCGATGCCGGTACAACAGACGCTGATCGCCCCACCCCGCTGCCGGATGGGCGCCATCACCGAAAGCGAACGCACACAGGTACGCGCCAGCAGCCCGGTCGGTGGCAAGTACGACACTGCGGTGAACCGTGAGTCCGCCGCCGAGCGGCTGGCCCAACGGGCCGCTAACGAAGCGGGCAAGACCGGCGCCCCACCCGCGCGAACCCGCGAGCAGGACGAAGCACAAGGCGGCAACGATTGGGGGCAGGCGGTCAAGGATGTGGTATTCGGCACCAAGCGCCGCCAAGGCCTGCTCGAAACCATGGCCAAGCAGACTACGCGTACAGTTGGCAGCAAGCTGGGCCAACAGATTGTGCGAGGTATCCTGGGCGGCATCTTCGGCGGCAAGCGCTGATCCCCGGTTTCCCTGGTATCTCCCAATGAGCCGCTGGCGCCCTCCTGCAGAAAAGAGCACCGCCCTGATCACCCCCGAAGGCCATGCCCGGCTCAAGGCGGAACTGGACGAACTATGGCGTTTACGGCGGCCCGAAGTGGTCAAAGCACTCGCCGCCGCTGCTGCCGAGGGTGACCGGTCGGAGAACGCCGAGTACACCTATCGCAAGAAGCAGCTGGGCGAGATCGATCGGCGTGTACGCTATCTCAGCAAGCGCCTGGAGGCGCTGCGGATAGTGGGCACTGTTCCAACCGACCCAGACGCGGTGTTCTTCGGAGCAGTCGTGGAGCTGGAGGACGCCGACAGTGGTGAGGTGGTGCGTTACCGCATCGTCGGCCCGGACGAGACCGATGCCGCCCGCGGCTGGATCAGCATCGATTCACCGCTAGCGCGCACCCTACTGAAAAAGCGGATCGACGACGCATTCGAGGTCCAGCTGCCGGGAGGACGACGCGGCTTTGTGGTGTTGGACGTCCAGTACTCTGCTTCGTAAGATCAAGCCAGGCATCTGATCGCAACTTTCGTATGACTGACAACCAGATGAACGTACCGACGCGATCCAGCTGATCCAGCTGATCCAGCTGATAGGAGCGGATAAAGCGGCGCATATGCCAACTCGGGCGATCGCGGCATCGGAAGTATTCAACTAAGTCGAGATGTCCTACAACCCAAGGAGCCACGACCTGCTCAGCCGGCACTGGCCACTGAACAAACGAAGCTGGCTTTGTCGGTTTATTGAGCCGAGCATGGGAGCGATGAGCGCGGACGATGTAGGGCGTGGGGCCTGAACCAATAGATTTTAGCCAGCCATCGCTAGCCAGACGATTGCATCCCCCATGAAGCTCATCAGGGCCATAATCCTCCCCCTCTCTAGTCAGGAGCACCGCCATGAGCCACTGGATCACTCTCGATACCCCGCACGGACAGGTCAGCGCATGGCATGCGGCGCCTACAACCGCTCCGCGTGCGGCGCTGGTGGTGATCCAGGAGATCTTTGGTGTCAACGAGCATATCCGCCATGTCACCGAGGACTTCGCCGCACAGGGCTATGAAGTATTGGCCCCGGCTTTCTTCGATCTGGTTGAGAAAGACCTGCAACTGCCCTACGACGATCTCGGCGTGAAACGCGGGCTGGACCTGGTTGGCCAGATCGGTGTGGACAAGGCGGTGGACGTGGTCGCCGCCGCAGCCGCCAGACTGTCCGCGAGTACTTCACCCCAGCTACGGGTCGGCAGTGTCGGCTATTGCTGGGGAGGCACCATCGCATTGCTGGCGGCAACCCGCCTGGCGCTTCCCTCGGTCAGCTACTACGGTGGCCGTAATGTGCAGTTCCTCGACGAGGTACCGAAAGCACGGGTGATGTTCCACTTTGGCGAAAATGATAAGAGCATTCCGCCACAGGCGGTGCAGCAGCATCGCGACAAGCTGCCGCAAATGGAGACATTCACCTACCCGGCCGACCATGCCTTCAACCGCGAAGTTGGCCACAACTACGAACCGGAAAGTGCCCGATTGGCGCGCGAACGTACGCTGCAGTTCTTGCACGAGCAGTTGGCATGAACGATTTTCGCCTGGACGAGCGGCTGGCCTCTGACAGCGTGTTCGTCGCCGACGGCCCGCTGTCGCAGGTCCGGCTCATGGACGACGCGCGCTTCCCTTGGCTGGTGCTGGTGCCACGCGTGGACGGCGCCAGCGAATGGATCGACCTGGACGGTAGCCAGCAACGTCTACTGCTGGCCGAGATCAATCAGCTCTCGCGCCTGCTGCGCGAGCAGCCCGGCATCACCAAACTCAACCTCGGCGCACTGGGCAACATCGTTCGGCAGTTACACGTACACCTGGTCGGCCGCCACGAAGGCGACCAGGCCTGGCCCGGCCCCGTCTGGGGAAGTGGACCGGCACAGCGCTTAGAAGCCGCCGAGCTCGCCAAACGTGCCAGCGCCTGGGCGCAGCGGCTACGATAGGCGTCCTTCTGAAACTTTTATACGCATGAGATCAAACTTCGTCGCCGCACTGATTCTGATCGTGGTGGGCCTGCTGTTTCTGGCCAACAACCTAGGCTGGACTCACCTGAGTATCGGCCGACTGATTACCACCTGGTGGCCTGCGATCCTGGTGGCGGTCGGCGTCGGCATCTTGTTTAGCAAAGGCAAGTAGCTCGGCTAGCTTAGCCGGGCATTGTCCCTGACGACTGTCACCTGCAAGCCTTGCCTCCTGGCAATGGGCATGTCGCCCTGTGGGGCGCAGAATCGACCTGCACCCACCTTGAGGCTCCCCGGCATGTATCGTCGCCTGATCCCCGCCCTGATCCTGATCGGCCTGGGCAGTCTGTTTTTGCTGAACAATCTCGGGCTGACCGACCTCAATATCGGTAGGCTATTCGCCACCGGGTGGCCGGTCCTGTTGATCCTGGGCGGCGTGCATCGGCTACTGCACGCCCGGGGCGCGGCCATCAGGCGCTGTTGAGCCGGTGGCCGCCCAGTTGATCAGGTCCGCGGTAGTGTGACCCCAGTCTGCCCCTGATACTTACCGCCACGGTCGCGGTAGGAGGTCTCGCACACATCGTCAGGCGCAGACTGGAAAAACAACATCTGCGCTACCCCTTCGTTGGCGTAAATGCGTGCTGGCAGCGGCGTGGTGTTACTGAATTCCAGAGTCACGTGTCCTTCCCACTCGGGTTCCAGGGGGGTGACGTTGACGATGATGCCGCAGCGCGCGTACGTGCTCTTGCCTAGGCACACCACCAGCACGTCGCGCGGGATGCGGAAGTACTCGACCGTGCGTGCCAAAGCAAAACTGTTCGGTGGAATGATGCACTCGTCAGCGATGACGTCGACGAAGCTTTTCGGATCGAACTGCTTGGGATCGACGATCGTCGAGTTGATGTTGGTAAATATTTTGAATTCGCGCGAGCAGCGCACGTCATAACCGTAGCTGGACGTGCCGAAGCTGACGATGCGCTCGCCGGCGACATCGTGCTTGATCTGGCCAGGTTCAAATGGCTCGATGATGCCTTGCTGCTCGGCCATTTGCCTAATCCAGCGATCGCTTTTGATACTCATGCGGGGGATCCTGATGCCTGCGTGGACCGGCCATTCTATCCTGTGGTACCGGCCATGGAGCTGGACCACACCGATACACCCTGAAGTGCCGTGCGTCAGCCCAACGAGGCAACGATTGGGATCGCCGCACGCGGCCGCTTGTTCAGCTCCTCGACCAGCCGTTGTGCCGCCCCCAGGTAGGCCCGCGCCGCCATTGACTCCGGCTCGGCCACAACGATCGGCGTACCTTGGTCGCCACGCTCGCGGATACCGATGTCCAGCGGCAGCGAGCCCAGCAGCGCCACCCCATACTGAGCGGCCATGCGCTGCCCCCCGCCCTCACCGAACAGGTGCTCGATCTGCCCGCAGTTCGAACAGGTGTGCACCGCCATATTCTCGATGATACCGAGCACGGGGACCTCAACCTTTTCAAACATTTTCAGCGCTTTGCGCGCGTCTAGCGTGGCGATGTCCTGTGGCGTAGTGACGATGACCGCGCCTGCCACCGGGATCTTCTGAGAAAGCGTCAACTGGATATCGCCGGTACCCGGCGGCAGGTCAACGAGCAGGAAGTCCAGTGCGTCCCACAGCGTGTCGTTGAACAGCTGGGTGAGCGCCGAGGTCGCCATCGGCCCACGCCAGATCATCGGCGTATCCGGATCAATCAACAGGCCAATCGACATCGCCTCGACGCCAAAGGCCCGCATCGGCTCAATCGACTTGTTATCGGGGCTGTCCGGACGCCCGCTCAGACCGAGCATTGCCGGCACGCTGGGGCCATAGATGTCGGCGTCGAGCACGCCGACCCGAGCCCCCAACTGGTGCAGCGCCAACGCCAGATTGACTGCGGTGGTGGACTTGCCCACCCCGCCCTTACCGGAACCGATGGCAATGACGTTGCGAACGCGGGGATGGGGGGAGAGGCCGCCCTGCGGCCGATGAGCATGAGTCTTCATGGGGGCATTGTCGGGCAAGTAACCGCGCCTACCCAAGCCTCTGGATCGATCTGTAGCGGCGCTCCCTCTCAAGACTCAACCCGGCAGAGGTTGCCACGTATTGTTCAGATGAAATTTATCGTGTATTTATCTTGCAAAGATTGTCGTTAATTGACAATTAATCGCACTAAGTGACGCAAATCACAAAATACACGGATACTCTCATGATCGTTGGATCCCGTCCGCATCGCCTGACCTCAGCCGTACTCACCGCTATAACGTTATCTCTGAGCTCCAGCGCATTCGCCCAGTCCGAGGTGGATTCCGCCCAGGACAAACATGCCACTCAGCTTGATCGAATCACCGTGACCGGTTCTTTGATCCCACAGACCCAGGTCGAGACGCAGACCCCCATCATCAGCATTACAGCCGAAGCCATACGGACGCGCGGATTTTCGAGCGTTGCTGAAGTGCTACAGCAGTCCAGCATGTCCACCGGCGGCATCCAGGGCGGACAAACATCGGCCTCCTTCACACAAGGTGCAGAAGCAACGAGCATGTTCGGGCTTGACCCGGGTTACACCAAGTATCTGATCAACGGCCGTCCAATGCTGTCGTATCCAGCCCTTTACAACGGCAGCGATACCTTCAACAACATCAGTGGCATTCCGATCGACATGGTGGAGCGGATTGAGGTCCTGCCGGGCGGCCAATCCTCACTGTATGGTTCGGACGCCATCGCCGGTGTGGTTAACATCATTCTGAAAGATCATCTTGAAGGCGGCAGCCTCAACATACGTGGCGGCACCTATACCGAGGGTGGCGGCAGCAGCTTTCGCTTTAGCGGCGCCCGTGGCTTCAGCGCGTTCGACGGTCGATTTAATGCGCTGGCCAGCGTTCAGTGGGAAAGCACCAAGCCAATTTGGGGCTACCAGCGCGACCTGACCCGCGTCAACAATGCCCATGGCTATTCGGCGCAAAAGCCCAGCAGCAACTATCTGGTTTATAGCGCCGCCGATGGCTCGTATTACATGCCAGACCCCAGCTTGTGCGCCAACGTCGCCAGCCAGTTTGGCGGAACCACCGTGCTCGGCACTCGCAACGCGGGCCAGTCCTGTGGATCGATCTACTCGCCTGGCTATCGCACGATAAAGAACGGCAAAGACAGCGGTCAGGTCTACGCCACCGCCACCTTTGATGTCACCGACAACTTCCAGTTGTTCGGCAACCTGCTCTACAGCAACGAAAAAACCCAATTTACCTCAGGGTCGGGTTACACATGGTGGGGCTCCAGCTCGGACTTTGGGCCCATCTACGATCCAAATTTGCAGGATTTAGTTTATTTGCAACGTTCTTTCTCGCCTGAGGACATCGGAGGTGGCGGATATTCCGACATTCTGGATACAGACCGCAGCAAGTCCTATCAATTCACACTGGGCGGAAAAGGGTCTTTTGCCAGTGCTTGGGACTACGAGCTCTCACTGACGCATGGCGAATACAAGTTGAAGGAACGCGGTTTTGTACGCTGGTCCGACAGCATCAACAACTACTTCGCGCGCACTGTCCTCGGCCCGCAATTGGGGACCACGACGGAAGCCCAGCAGGGCTATGACGGCTACCCGATCTATGCGCCGGACTACGCTGCCTTTTATTCGACCCAACTGACGCCTGAAGACTTCGCCAGTTTTACCGGCTATACCACCAGCCGCAGCCGTACATGGCAGACATTAGCCCGAGGTCAGTTGACTAACGGAAGCCTGTTTTCACTGCCCGGCGGTGATGCGGGGCTGGCCTTCGTCGTGGAAGGCGGCAGCGAAGGTTGGGACTATTCACCGGACCAGCGCCTGATCACCGGAGACGTGTGGGGCAACAGTGCGGTGGCAGGCGCCGGGCACCGCAGCAGCTATGCCGTCACCAGCGAACTGCGCCTTCCGTTGTGGGACGTTCTCACGGTTAGCGCGTCAGGCCGCTACGATGCCTTCAAAATTGCCAACAATACGGTGGACAAGCCGACCTACAGCCTGGGTCTGGAGTTCCGCCCGACTGAGAGCCTGCTATTGCGCGGCAAGTACGGCACCGCGTTCCGTGCCCCCTCGCTATCCGATGCTTTTCAGGGCGTCAGCGGCTACTACGCCAACAGCGCCACCGACTACTATCGCTGTGGTCAGCTTGGCTACAGCCCGGGCAACACCAATGACTGCCGTTACGACAGTGTCTCTGTCTACGGCGAGCAAGAAGGCAATCCTAAGCTGCAGCCGATCACCGCCAAGGTCTGGAACGCGGGCGTGGTCTGGGCACCGCTGAATAACTTGTCCATCTCAGTCGATTACTACAACTGGAAAATCGAGAACGAGGTGGATACACTCAGTTCCGACCAGTTATTGCTGGCTGAATACTATTGCCGCAACGGGCTCACCAATAACACAGCAGCCAGCTGCGCGAATGTCAACGATTGGATCACTCGCGATGCCTCCGGCACACTGATCAGCATCTATACCCCCAAACTCAACATCGCCAAGCAAAACCTTGAAGCGGTCACTGCCAGCTTCAAGTATCTGCAAGATATCGGCAGGTTTGGCTCGCTGCAGTTCGCCACCAATTACACCAATATGCTCAAACGCGAAGTACAACCCCAGCCAGGTGACGAATACGTCGACCTGCTTCGCGATCCTTACAACATGTGGCTGTACGATTCTTACGCGAAAGTACGTACCGATGGATCGGTGACCTGGGCGATCAACAAGTGGACCACCACGCTTTACTTCAACTACATTGGCAAGACGCCCAATCACCTTGCGTATGAGCTGAATGGCTACGGCCTAACCAACAGCTATGGCGCCAAGTCTGGCAAGTGGGGCTCTTACACGACCTACAACCTTAGCCTGAACTACCGCGCCATGGACAATCTTCAGCTGTCGCTGATGGTCAATAACGTGTTCAACAAGCGCCCGGATGGACAGACTTTAAGCTATTCCGGTACGACCGGCACGCCCTACAACAACTCTTTGTACAATGTGTACGGCCGGGCGATATATATGGAAGCCCGCTATACCTTCTGAAAATTTTTATCTGAATCCACATGGCCCCGCTACTGCGGGGCCATGTGCGTATGTGGCCTTTGTGGCCTTACCGGGCACGGCCTATCACTCAGTTGAAACCCTCCTGACTTCACTCAATGCCATTGAGACACGCTAACCGTTACATCAGCTCTAGGCATAAGACGAATCAGCGGCACGGCTCTTCTAACCCATCTCAGTGAGCCAATACCCATCAAAGCACCAAAATAGTGCAATGGTTCTCACATTCCGCACTATTCCGCAATATCGCGCAATGTTAGCAATTGATCTGTCATTAAAAAATTTTTAGCCATTAATGTGCTCAATCAATCGTTAATTGTAACTATCTGAGCACATTTGCAAATTAGCGACGCCAGTTGTTGCAAGATTTGACACATTCCAATTACGGTCCGGTTAAGGCCACACGGCGTGTGCGCCGAACTTCCTTAACGTCATCAGGATCAGGGAATGAGCAATTTCCAGCGTCGCCAGCTGTTCAAGCGCACGGCCCTTGCGGTTGTCTTGAGCGCCAGCCTGGCTCAAGTCACCGCCTATGCACAAAGCACCACAGGTAGCCTCTACGGTACGGCGCCTGCCGAAGCCGGCCTTTCCATCGTGGTCACCAGCCAGACCGGCCTGAGTCGTACCATCGCGATCGATAACAGCGGCCATTACAACCTCGGCTCGCTGCCGATCGGCACCTACAATGTCGAACTGCACCGCGGCGATAAGGTGGTCGACAAACGCGAGAATGTGCTGCTGCGAGTCGGTTCCGGCACCGAGGTGTCCTTCGCTCCCGCAGGCGATGCGACCACGCTCAATACGATTACCGTCACCGGTGCGGCGGTGCCGAAGATCGACGTCAGCTCCACCAGCTCACGTTCGGTGATCACGTCTGAACAGCTTGCGACCTTGCCGCTGGGTCGCAGCGCCGAGGCCATCGCACTGCTTGCGCCTGGCGCCGTGTCCGGCAGCGGCGCGTTCAGTAACGGCTCGCGCTCCACTGTGTCGTTTGGCGGTGCCAGCGTCACCGAGAATGCGTATTACATCAACGGCGTCAATGTCAGCAATCCGCTCAGCAACCTCGGTGGGCTCACCCTGCCCTATGGCGCAATCGACCAGCAGGAAACCTATACCGGTGGCTACAGCGCCCGCTATGGCCGTTCCACTGGCGGCGTGATCAGCCAGGTCGGCAAACGCGGCACCAACGAATGGCACTTCGGTGTTCAGGCGCTCTGGGAACCCAAATCGCTGGCCAGTTCGCGAGGGGACGTGTGGTATCCGAACAAATCGCTACCAGAGGGCTATGGTTATGAAGACAAAAGCCTGCCCGGGACAATCTATCGCCGCGGCAAAGGCGACGTGCAGAGCAGGACGGTCTACAGCGCCTACGCCGGTGGTCCGCTGATCGAAGACAGGCTGTTCATTTTCGTGGCCGGCGAGACCGACAAGACGGATGGGGCCGCAACCAGCTCCGCGACCGCGGCCTCCAGCCAAGGCCGTAACCACTACAACTACAGCTCGCCAAAGTTCTACGGCAAGCTGGACTGGAACATCAACGATAACAACATCCTCGAATACACCAGGATCGAGAATACCGACCGTCGTGCTGGTCACTACGACAACTACACTTACACCAACTACGTTGATCAGGGGCCGTCCGGGCTTTATGCCGACACCTACAAGCTCAAAGATAGCGTGGACATCTTCAAGTACACGAGCTATCTGACCGACGACTTGACCTTCAGTGCCACGTGGGGCCGCGACACTCAGCACGACCAGCAGTGGAACCCTGGCGCCTCTTTGCTGCCCAATATCGCCAGTGCAAATCTGCAGGACCCCGCAATCACCGGCGGCCAGCAGATCACCAACAACCAGAGCACCACCAGCGTCAAGGCCAGCGATCCGATCAACAAGAGCCGCAACCTGCGACTGGAGTTGAACTATCGCCTCGGCGACCACGACCTGACCGCCGGCGTGGACAACATGTATTTCAACGCCTATGACGAGGGCACCTTTACCAGTGGCCCCGGCTATCGCTGGATCTACGGCAAACAGGACGATCCCACTCAGCCGATTAATGGGACACTCGGCGTCGGACCATCCGGTGGCAACGGTTATTTCGTGAACCGGCGCGTGCTCACCACCGTCACCAGCATGGCAGTCAAACAAAAAGCCTACTATCTCGAAGATCGCTGGCAGGTCAGCGATCATTGGCTACTGACCTTGGGCATCCGCAACGACAAGTTCACCAACTACAACAGCAGCCATGTCGCCTATGTGGACAGCGGCGATCAATGGGCTCCACGCTTGGGTGTGAGCTGGGATGTATTCGGCGATTCCTCGTTCAAACTTTTCGCCAATCTGGGCCGCTACTACCTGGCACTGCCCAACCAAGTTGCGATCCGAGGGGCATCCGCATCCACCTATACCAGCGAATATTTCACTTATAGCGGCATCGACGCCAACGGTATCCCCACCGGGTTAAGCGCACTGGGTCCAGGCCCGGTTTCGTCCAATGGCGAATACGGTCAGACACCGGACCCCAACTCGTTCGCGCCTACCGACCTGAAGTCTCAGTATCAAGACGAGCTTATCCTCGGCTTCGAGAAAACTCTCGGCAACAAGTGGAATTCGGGTGCGAAGTTCACCTATCGCAAGCTACAGAGCGCGATTGATGACGTCTGCGATACCAGCAAAATCTCGACCAAGCTTGAGGCCATGGGCGGTGACGCGGACAGCGTCAACATCCCCGGCTGTGTGATGTTCAATCCCGGCAAGACCAACACCTATAACTTGGCCAAGTTGGATGGCACGGGTTACACCCAGGTGCAAATGTCGCAGGCCGACTGGGGCTTCACCGACAAGGCCAAGCGCAGCTACATCGCGGTTGACCTGTTCCTCGAGCATCCTTTCGACGGCAAATGGTATGGCCGCATCGACTACACCTGGTCACACCTGTACGGCAACACCGAAGGCCAGGTGAAATCCGACCTGGGCCAGGCCGACATCTCCAAGACTCAGGATTGGGATTCGGCTGCGCTGATGTACTACGCGGGCGGCAACCTCGCCAACGATCGCCGTCACCAGTTGAAGGCCTTTGGTGCCTACCAGTTCACTCCTGAGTGGATGGTCTCGGCAACGTTGCGGGTGATGTCGGGCACGCCCAAATCGTGCCTGGGTTACTACGCCGGTCCCGGCGCGGCTGACGTCGGTTACGATCCTCTTGGCTACGGCTCGGCCTATCACTACTGCAACGGCGAGCCGGGCCGGCCCGGTGGCGCGGGCGAGACACCCTGGATCAAGAATCTGGACCTGGGCCTGACCTATCGTCCTGCGTTCGCCGACCACAAGCTGGCGTTTGCCTTGAACGTCTTTAACGTGCTCAACGATCGCTCGCTCAACCGCATCGACAGTACCTACGAGACCACCTCGCCGTTCACCGTATCCAACACCTACGGCATCGGCACCTCGGCTTGGAGCTACAACACGCCGCGCTATGTCCGGCTCTCGGTTAGCTACGATTTTTGATCGCAACAGACTAGGTCGGTTGTTCAGCTTACGGCCCCGGCAATCCGGGGCCGTTTTTGATGCCGCTGACAATTCAGTCCGCTAGCACCGCCCGCGCCGCGTTGTGTCCCGGTGCGCCCGTCACCCCGCCGCCGGGATGAGTGCCTGAGCCGCACAGATAGAGTCCGGGTATCGCACCGCGATAGTCCGCCTGGCCCAGCATCGGACGGGCCGAAAACAGTTGATTAGGGCTCAACGCGCCATGGAAGATGTCCCCGCCGAGCAAACCGAATTCGCGTTCCAGGTCGAGTGGGCTGAACGTTTGCCTGCCCAGCACCGATGCCGAGAAACCCGGGGCGTGACGCTCAACGGTTGCGATCATCAGCTCGGCGACCTCATCGCGATGATCGTCCCAGTGCCGGCCTTGCGGCAGCGTCGGCGCCACGTGCTGGCAGAACAAGCTGGCTACATGCATGCCGGGTGGCGCCAGTGAATTGTCCAAGGTACTCGGCAGCAGCATTTCGACCACCGGTTCGCGCGACCAGCCCCGCTCACGCGCATCGCGCCAGGCGCGGTCCATATAGGCCATATCCGGTGCGATGATGATACCGGCCGTCAGGTGGTCGCCCTCGCCCGGCAACACGCGAAAGCTGGGCAATCGCGACAGCGCCAGGTTCATCCGGAACGTACCCGAGCCGCAGCGCCAATGTGCCATGCGTTCGCGTGTTGCCGCCGGTACGTGCTCGGGATCAAGCAGGCGCTCATAGAGCAATTTCGGATTGACATTGGCGATCACCCGCGCGGCATGCAGCACCTCGCCCGTCGAGGTCACCACACCGACGGCACGCCCATGCTCCACCAGAACCCGCTCGACACCGCAGCCCAGCCGAACCTGCACGCCGCGCTCGCGACAGCAAGCGGCCATCGCCTGAGTGATCGCGCCCATGCCGCCGATTGCATGCCCCCAGGCACCCTTAACCCCGTTGCTCTGGCCAAACACGTGATGCAGCAGCACATAGGCCGTGCCCGGTGTGTATGGACTGGCATAGGTGCCGACAATGCCATCAAACCCAAACAGAGCCTTGATCGGCTCGCTCTCAAACCAACGGTCCAAGTATTCGGCGGCCGAAATGGTAAACAGGTCCAACAAATCCTGGCGCAGGGCCGGCGCCAAGGCGTGCAAACGCAGGCCCAGCCTGCCGGCCTGCCAGAGCTGCGGCAGCGCTTGGATCCAGCCGCCGTCAGTGACGTTGGGGGGCGGCCGCAACGCCAGCGCGCGCAGCACATCGGCCAACTGCTCCAGGTGCGCTTCGTAGGCCGCCAGCCGCTCAGCGTCACGCGGCGAAAACTTGCTGACCTCAGCGTGGGTGCGGCCGGCGCCCGCCAGCAGGTAGCCGTCGGTCAGCGGCAGGAAGTTGTTGATCCGGCGTGGCACCACCTGTAAGCCATGCCGATGCAGTGCCAAGTCCTCAATCACCTGCGGCTGCAGCAATGAGACCGTGTAGGCCGCCACCGAATTGCGAAAGCCCGGATGAAACGTCTCAGTGACCGCCGCGCCGCCTTCCACGTTACGCCGCTCAAGCACCAGCACGCGGCGACCAGCCTGTGCCAAATAGGCTGCGCAGACCAGTCCATTGTGACCAGCACCAATGATGATGGCGTCGTACTGAGGACATCGGATGCGCATACGCTTGTATAGCACAGGCCTACGCGGGGTCCCCCGGGCCAAGCAATACGCGAATTTCATTTCAAGCGTGCCCGCCTCGCTCGAAACCGTCGTGCCAGGTGCGTTCAGCGCCCGCCCGGGCATGACCTTCGACACTGACTGCAGCTGGACAGAGGTTCAGAATGCCGGCCACGGCCCCGACAACGGGGCTCCCTTGTCTATGTCCGATTTCGGAGCGAGTTACGTGACTTTGCGCAAACCCCATCTGCTGACGCTATCCCTGGCCATCGCCGCCGCTCTGAGCGGTTGTAAGAAACCCGACGAGACACCCGCTGCTAGTAATGCCCCGACGGTGACCGACACCGCACCGAAGAAGCTGACTCTGGACGAATCCAAGCTGCCGCCCTTCAACCAGTTCAAACCCAGCGATATCGATCCCAATGCTAATGCCTGCACGGATCTGAATGCCTACGCGAACGCCAAGTTCCTGGCCGCTAACCCGGTACCGGGTGACCGTACCAGTTGGGGGGCGTTCGAGATGCTTGACGAGCGTTCCAATGCGGTGCAACACCAGCTGGTCGAGCAGGCTGCCGCCGACAAAAACGCGTCTGGCATCGAGAAGTTGGTCGGCGACATTTGGGCCACCGGCATGGACGAGGCCAAGATCAATGCGCAAGGCATCGCCCCACTCAAGCCGGAGCTAGCCGCGATTGATGGCATCACTGATCAGGCCAAGTTAGTCGATTACCTACGTGCCAACGCCGCTCAAGGTCGCAACGGGCTGTTCTTATTCGACGCCGAGCCTGATTTCAAGAACTCCAGCATGAATATCGCCTACGCCTCCCAAGGCGGTTTGGGCCTGCCCGATCCTGAGTACTACACCAAGGCCGAAAACAAGTCCAAGCTGGATGCCTACCAGGCGCACATCGCCAAGGTGCTGGAGCTTTCGGGCACACCGGCGTCCGACGCCACTGAGCAGGCCAAACAGGTGATCGCGTTCGAGACCCGCCTGGCTAAGGTTTCCAAGACCAGCACCCAGCTATCGCGCGATGCCGCGCTGGCCTACAACCCCGTCACCCCGGCCGAAGCCGATAAGCTGACCCCTAATTGGTCGTGGACCGAGTTCTTCAAGTCGCAGGGCGTGGCGGTGCCGGAGAAATTCTCGTTGGCAATCCCGGCCTTTCATCAGGAAGTGAGCAAGATGATCGTCGACACCGACCCGGCGATCTGGCGCGCCTACCTACGCTTCCACAGCGTAGACAGCGCCTCACCGTTCCTGAGTCAACCGTTTGTGGATGAGAACTTCGCGTTCTACAACCAGGTGATGCGCGGCCAGAAGGAAATCAAGCCCCGCTGGAAGCGCGTGCTGGCCGCGGTCGACAGCCAGGTCGGCGAGGCACTGGGGCAGATGTACGTGCAGGTCGCCTTCCCAGCCGATTCCAAGGCCAAGATGGAGACGCTGGTAGGCAATCTGCGCACCGCGTTGAAGGCACGCATCGAGAAGCTGGACTGGATGAGTCCGGAAACCAAGGAAAAGGCCATCGCCAAGTGGAACAGCTTCACGCCTAAGATCGGCTACCCGGACAAGTGGCGTTCATGGGCAGGTCTGCAAACCAACCGTGACAGCTACCTGGGCAACATCGAGGCGGCACAAGAATTCAACTACAAGTGGAACCTGTCCAAGATCGGAAAGCCGGTCGACAAGACCGAGTGGAGCATGAGCCCGCAGACGGTCAACGCCTACTACAACCCCTTACAGAACGAAATCGTGTTCCCGGCGGCGATCCTGCAGCCCCCGTTCTTCGACCCCAACGCGCCAGTGGAGATGAACTACGGCGGCATCGGCGCGGTGATCGGCCATGAGATGACCCATGGCTATGACGACCAGGGCAGCCGTTTTGGACCCACCGGCAACTTCGAGAATTGGTGGACGCCCGCCGACGCCAAGGGCTTCAAGGCGCGAACCGACCGTTTGGTCAAGCAGTTTGATGAATACAAGACCGAACAGGGTAACGTTAATGGCGCGCTCACTCTGGGCGAGAACATCGCTGATCTGGGTGGACTGAACACCGCTTTTGATGCAATGAAAGCCGCCACCGCCGGGCAGGCGGACCCCAAGACCGACGGCATCACCCGCGACCAGCGCTTTTTCCTGAACTGGGCCACGGTATGGCGCCGCAACTTCACCCCTGACGAACTGGCCGTCCGCTTGAAAACCGACCCGCACGCGCCGGCCAACTTCCGTGCGATCGGGGCCCCTTCGAACATGCCTGCGTTTGCCGCGGCGTTCTCGTGCAAACCGGGCGATGCGATGGTGCGCCAGGGCGACCGACAAGTGGTGATCTGGTGAACCCAAAGCCGCCGCCGGTGATGCGTTTTCCGGCGGCGTGCGAACGCTGCTCCCTCTCCAACTCTTGATTAATTACTGCCCATGAACACACCTAAGATCATCGGCTTGTCACTCGCGGTCGCCATCGTACTGTCGGCCTGCAAGCCCAGCACTCCACCCGAGCCCGGCGCCGCCGACACGCATCCGCCGACTGCCGCCCAACCGGCCCAACCTGCCACACCCGCCAAACCGTCCTTCGACGTGTCCGAGCTGGACCCTTCAATCAGCGCCTGCAACGACTTCAATGCGTTCGTGAACGCCAAGTGGGTGAAGGCCCATCCCATCCCGCCCGATCGCAGTGGCTGGGGGGCGTTCGATGCACTGGCCGAACATAGCCTCAGCGTCCAGCACGATATCGTCGAGGCCGCCGCCAAGGACACGCAAAGCGCCGCAGATACGCTCGAACACAAGATCGGCGTGCTGTGGAGCTCAGGCATGGATCAGGCATCCATCGACAAGCTCGGCGATCTACCGATTCAACCGCAATTGGCGGCTATTGCGGGGTTGAGTGACAACAAGGCGGTGACCGATTACATCATTGAGCGTTATGCACAAGGCGATGGCTACGTGTTCGCGTTCGGCGCCGGCGCAGACTACAAGGACGCCAAACAGCAGATCGGCTATGCCAACCAGGACGGTCTCGGCTTACCGACGAAGGACTACTACACCGCGCCTCAGTACGCATCGGTCCGTGAGGCGTACCTCGCCTATATCGCCCGAGTGCTGGCGCTGACCGGGATCCCTGCCGACCAGGCCAAACTGCAAGCACAGCAGGTGTTTGACCTGGAGAAACAGCTGGCCTCCGCGTCACTGAGCCCGGTCGAAGGCCGCGACGTGAAGAACCAATACAACTTCGTGACCGTGGCGCAGGCTGACAAGATCACTCCGCACTTTTCCTGGGACGCGTTCTTCAAGGCACAGGGAGTGACCATCGACAAGGGCTTCTCGCTGTCGCAGCCGAAATTTTTCGCTGAATTCGACAAGCTGTTGAGCCACGCCCCCGTCGCCCAATGGCAAGCGTATCTGCGCTTCCACCTGATCAATGGTGCCGCTGGCGCGCTGAGTCAGCCATTCGTGGACGCCAGCTTTGACTTCTGGGGCAAGACCCTGTCCGGCCAGCCCGAGCAACGGCCGCGCTGGAAGCGCGTGCTGGGCGCGGTTAATGGCGCAATCGGCGAGGGTCTCGGTGAACTATACGTGGCGCGCGAATTCAGTCCGGAAGCAAAAGCGCGTGCCAGTGAGCTGGTCAACAACGTGCGCGATGCGTTAAAGGCGCGGATCGAGAAGGTCGACTGGATGAGTCCACAGACCAAGCAGAAAGCGCTGGAGAAGTGGAGCAAGTTGCTGCCGAAGATTGGCTATCCAGACCGCTGGCGCGACTGGTCGGGTTTGCAGTTCAAGAGCGGCGACTATTACGGCAATCTGGAAGCAGCCGCCAAGTTCAACTACCACTACGACATCGCCAAGATCGGTAAGCCCACCGACCGTAAGGAATGGGGGATGACGCCGCAAACGGTCAACGCTTACTACAACCCGAGCGATAACACTATTAACTTCCCGGCCGCCATCCTGCAGCCGCCATTTTTCGACGCCAAAGCGGACGATGCGATCAACTATGGTGGTATCGGTGCGGTCATTGGTCACGAAGCCAGCCACGGCTTCGACGATGAGGGCAGGCAGTTCGACGGCGACGGCAATAATGTCAACTGGTGGACCCCCGCTGACCGCCGCCAGTTCGAACAGCGCACCACCAAACTGGTCGATCAGTTCGATGCCTATGCGCCGCTTAAAGATAAGCCAGACCTGCACGTAAACGGCAAGCTGACCCTGGGCGAGAACATCGCCGATTTGGGCGGACTCAACGTGGCCTACGACGCGCTGCAAGCCGATTTGAAGGCCCACCCGGAGCGAGCGGTCAGCGTGGATGGCTACTCGCCGGACCAACGGTTCTTCCTGAACTGGGCACGGGTGTGGCGTGGCTCGCTGCGCGAAAAACAGCAGGAGCTCTATCTGAACACCGATCCGCATGCTCCGATCGCGATACGGGCAATCGCCGCGCCGTCAAACATGCCAGCGTTTGCCAAAGCGTTCCAGTGCAAAGCCGGCGATCCGATGGTACGCCCCGACGACAAGCGCGTGATGATCTGGTGACACAGCGACACCACGGTGTCCCGTGAAGGTCCGGCTCGCCGGACCTTCACGTTGGTCAAACAGACGTCGGAACGTCAACGAGGACTGCGGCACGCTTGTTAGACTGTGCCGATTACCACTTGCCCGGATTCCGTTTCGATGTCCACCGTTCGTCCGCTCGCTCTCGCTCTCGGCTTCAGCCTGACCGCGCTGCTGGCCGCCCCACACGCCGACGCCGCGCGCAAGAAGAGTTCCAAGGCTGCGCCGGTACCGCAGGTCTGCACCGATTTCTACAGCGTCGCCAATGCTGACTGGCTGAAGACCAATCCGCTGCCGCAGACCGGCTCGACCACTGCGCTGGGCCAGCTCGCCAACCGCGCATTACAGCAACAGCGCGAATTGCTCGACAGCGCGATGCGAGCACCGCAAGGCAACGTACAGAAGCTGCTGGGCGACTTCTGGGCCAGCGGCCTGGACGAGGCGGCGGTCGAGGCCGACGGCTCCAAGCCGATTGCGCCACTGCTCTCGCGCATCAACGCGATTAAAAAGGCCAAGGAAGTGCCGGCGGCGATTGCCGCGCTGCACCAGGTCGGCATCCCGGTGGCATTCAACTTCAGCCCTGACGTCGACCTGAAAGCGCTCGACCGCCACATCGGCTATTTCATGCAGGGGGGCACCGGCCTGTCCGATCCGGCCTTCTACACCCGTACCGATGCGGACACCGTCGCCTTGATGGGCCGTTACCGCGCCTACGTCAAACAGATTCTGGCATTGACGGGCACCCCCGCCGAAGAGCTCGACACCGACTCGGCTTCAGTGATTCAGATTGAGACGCTGCTAGCCAAAGCGGCCAGGCCGATCGCCGACATCAACAACCCGTTCAATAACTACGCGCCTTTGGCTATCAAAGACGTCGTCAAGCAATTCAAAAACCTGCGATTGGAGGAATTTCTCAAGGTGCAGGGAGTACATGACGACTTGGTATCAATGGCGGATCCGGGCTACTTCAAGCAGCTCGACAGCCTGATCGCCAACCTCAAGCCCGCGCAGTGGAAAGCTTACCTGCGCTGGCGCGTCGGCGACGCAATGGCGCCCTACCTGTCCAAGGGTTTCCGCGACGCGGAGTTCCAGTTCCGTGGTCGTCTATTACGTAACGAGATATTGCCGCCGCCGCGCTGGCAGCAGGTGCTCGATGCGATCAACGTCGCTGCTGGCCCGATGCTTGGCCGCGAATATGTCGCCCGCTACCTGAGTGCGGACACCCGCCACCAGGCCGAACTTATCGTTGACCAGATCCGTCAGGCGCAAATTCAGGCGATCACCCGCACTGGTTGGGGCAACACCGAGGTGGTGGCTGAGGCCAAAGCCAAGCTTGACGCAATGAAGATCGAGATTGGTGCGCCGCGTCGCGACCTCGACTACACCGTGCAACCGATGGGCCGAGGCAGCTTCGGCAGTAATATGCTGATCGCTTCGACCTGGCGTCATCGCGAGGAAATGAAGCGGATTGGCAAGGGCAACGCCGACCGTCGTTGGGACGTACTTCCGCAGCAGCCGGCGATCGCTTATGACATCGCCCAGAACCGCCTGATTGTCACCGCTGCAGTACTGCAGCCGCCGGTGTTTACCAGCACCAGCAATCCGGGCGCACAGTACGGCGCGTTCGGCGCGCTGGCTGCGCACGAGATCACGCGTGCGATCGACGCCAAGGGCGCGCTGGTCGATGCCCAGGGCCAGCTGCGCAGCTGGTGGAGCCAGACTGAGAAGACCGCCTGGACGCTGCTGGTGCAGAAGGTCGCCGCGCAGTACGGTGCCTACCCCTACCCCGGCGTGCCCAATGCCAAGGTCAATGGTGCCCTGACCGCCGAAGACAATCTGGCCGATCAAGCCGGTGTGGAACTGGCCTGGCAAGCATTCATCGCGGCACAACCGCAAGCCGACGTAGCGAGCAAGCAGGCATTCTTCAATGCCTGGGCCGGCCTGTGGGCGCAGCAAGTCTCACCCAACGAGGCGCTGCAGCGCGCCAGCGCAGATATGCATGCGCCTGGCAAATGGCGCACCAACGGGCCGCTGTCAAACCTGCCGGAGTTCGGTGCGACGTTCCACTGCAAACCGGGCCAGCCAATGCAGCGCGTGGACGCCGAACAAATCCACATTTGGCGCTGACTGATACCCGGGCGTGACCTCGGTCAACCGAGGTCACGTCTACGATGAGATATCAGCGAACACGGCGCAGCGGCGGGCGGCGCTTGCCGCCAAATGGCGGCTGCCCGCGCCAATAACGAATCATTAACCAGCCGAACAGCATGCCGCCGAGATGTGCAAAGTGCGCTACGCCCGGCTGCCAGCCGGCGAACCCGAACAGCAATTCAATCGCACCAAATACAATCACGAACGTCCTCGCCTTCATCGGGATCGGCGGGAACAGCAGCATCACTCGCTGGTTCGGGAACATCATGCCGTAGGCCAGTAGCAGGCCGAACACACCGCCGGATGCGCCCAGCACCGGAGATTCGCTACCTACCAGCCATCCCACCAATACCTGGCATAGCCCAGCGCCTGCCACGCACACCAGGTAATAGGTCAAAAAGCGTTTCTCTCCCCAGGTCTGCTCCAACGGTGCGCCGAACATGAACAGTGCCAGCATATTGAAGAATAAATGGGACAAGCTGCCATGCAGAAAGCCGTAGGTCAGCAGCTGCCAGATCTGGAAATTCTGCCCCGGCGAAAACGGATCAAAGCCCGAGTCGCCGACTGGCCACAGCATCAACGGTGCAAAGGTCGTGTCTCCTAGCACCTGTTGCAGCAGGAATAGCAGGCCGTTGGCGATCAGCAGTGCTTTGGTGACGGTAGGCAATCGAGGAAACATGGTCGCATCCTTGGGAACTGGCGCCTATCATAGCGATCCATCGTCACCTGGCAGGAACCGACACCCCAAGGTCGCCCCCGCTTACCTCGGCGGCCCCCATAACGCAGCGTCCAGGTCTTCACTACGCGTCTGCGCACGTTTTACCCGTCCATGCTCGACCGTCAACCCCTCACTGCGCAGGCGCTGACTCTGCTCACGCCAGCCGCGCGACCCCTCCGGCAACGCGATACGTCCATCCGAGCGCAGCACGCGATGCCAAGGTAGCTCAGGATCGTCATTGCCAGCCAACACCCGCGCCACCAACCGGGCCCGGCCCGGCAGCCCCGCGCGAGCAGCCACCTCACCGTAACCCGCCACCTGCCCGC
>Cebus_capucinus_imitator_PRJNA485217_SSR047__coassemble_1118_pt1 | contig 26090 bp, 17 predicted proteins | sample Cebus_capucinus_imitator_PRJNA485217_SSR047__metabat2_high_PE_004 | metagenome-assembled genome bin Cebus_capucinus_imitator_PRJNA485217_SSR047
TTGAGCAGTTGCACGCAGGCGTCGGCGTTCCTGTTGCTGCTGTGAATGAACCCGCCCAGTAACGCGCCCTCGCCACTGGCGGCGACCTGCGCGGCGATAGATTCGGCGCACTGTGCATCTGCGAACAGCGGCAGCGGCAGCAGCGCCACGCGTTCAATCTGGCAGTGCGGATGGGTCAACTCGCCGATCACCTGCCAGGCCAACGGGGCTTGCGGGCAGGGCCAGTCGATATGGGTGCGCAACCGACCCACGCCCGCTGCCACCGCCCATCGCAAGGCTTTTTGCATCCGCGCGCGCAGGTCGTCCCGGCTCCAGTGTGCCCGGTCCTGCTGCGTGGCCTCGATAGCCGCCAATAGTCCCGGGTGCCGGGGTGGGCTGCGGTACACGGTAAAAGTTTTGTCTAAGTGCGCATGGGGTTCGATCAGCGGCGGCAGCACTAGGGCACCATTCAACCGGAGATAGCCTTCGCGGCGCTCTCCGGTATCGGGCTCCAGCCGCGTGCCATCCGCCCCAAAATGCAAGGTCGCCTGTTGCGGTTGGTCAGCGCGCTGTGGCCAGTCGGTGGGTAGCAACCAGCGGGGTAGACGGGCGCCCTGCGCACCAGGCAGTTTCATAGATCAAGCACCCATGGTGGCCCTGGTGCGATGTCGGTGGCAGCGCGTGGGCACGGTGATCGCGGTTCGCACGTGTCAGACGTTGCCGCGCCGGCGTAAGACCGAAGCTCGGCGTCAAGCGCCTCTGGAAGACACACACACGTGTTGAGGTGGCCGGTGCGGGGTCCGGGAAAGGTGCCGCAGGCGATCAAGGGAGCCCGCAGCCACGGGCTGCTGTACGGGCACGTGGGGCTACGACGTGCGCACGTGATGCTTAGGGCGCGGTTGGACCTGAACCCGATCGCCCCCTGGACCCGATGACGATGGAGGGCCGGCGCGTTGCGGCGTTCTTGTCTGTTGCCTGGCCTTAAGCGCTGCCGTGCTGGCCATCGAGTGGGCGTGCGGCATGCCGTACTCAGATTCAGTTTAAACGTAGTGCTAGCGAGTCCTCGGTACGGCCCTTGAGCCTTCAGGAAGGCGCGATCGGGCAGTGCGGAAGTTGCGGCGGCATCCATCGGCGAGCAGTTCTGCGAGTGCGGGAAAGACCGTCGGCGAGGGGATTAAGGCAAGGCGCGGCGACCGATTCGACTCTAGAAAGCACGGGGTGTGTAATCAAACATCGTTTTTCAGCGAAGCCATTGCATAAAAGGCAACGGGCACGGCGCGGCGTCGTTTTTAAACGCGCCGTACAGTGACGGATGTTGGGGAGGATCCCCGATGGGGCTTGGCATCGTGTCCAAGTCTCCATCGTGGCGATGGCACGAGCTGCCTTAGCCGGCGCGAAAGAGCGCTGACCTTCCCGAGGTTGCGCAGGTGTCAGTAATCGAGCGTCTTGGCGAACTCGGCGACCCGGCGGGTAACCCGCTCCCAGTCGTGATGCTGACGATCCAGGTCTACGGTCAGCACTTGACCGTCGCGTGCGACGACGCGACCGTTGACGATGGTGGTGTAGATGTCATGGGGGTCAGCCTGATAGACCAGCGCCGCATAGACGTCGTACAGCGGTTGCATGTTCAGCGAATGGGTGTCGACCAGGATGATGTCGGCGGCCTTACCTGGCTCCAGTGAGCCAATGCGAGCGTCCATCTTCAGCGCACGCGCGCCCCCGATGGTCGCCATCGCCACCAGCTCCGGCGGGGTGTAGGTGGTGGACTCCGGATGCCGGATGGTGGCGACGCGCTTGGCGTAGCCCATCAGCGAGATGACGTCCATCTGATTGCCACTGAGCGGCCCATCGGTACCTAAGCCCACGCCCAGCCCGGCGCGCTGCATCTCCCAGGCCGGGGCCAGGCCACCGTGGCCCTTGGTGTTGGCCTTGGGGTTGTGCGCGATACCGACATCACGCGCTTTAAGCAGCGCGATGTCCTGCGCGTCGAGGACGATGGCGTGTGCGGCGAGCAGGCGCGGGCTGAGGATGTGGGTGGCATCCAGGTATTGCAGTTCGGTGCCATAGCGGCCGGCCTCGGGAAAGCGTGCCTTGACCCGCGCCCATTCGTCGGCTGGCTCGGCCAGATGCATCAGCACGGGGACCTGGTAATGGTCGGCCGCCTGCTGGATCTGGGTGAGCATCTGGGGGGATACCGAATACGGCGCATGCGGGGCGAATGCCGGGGTAATCAGCGGGTCGCCCTTGTACTTTTTGATGAAATCCAGCGCATATTGGAAGCCGCCATAAGGTTCGGGTGCATCCACCACCGGGAAGTTGATGATCGTTTCGCCCAGCACACCGCGCAGGCCGACGTCGCTGACGGCCTTGGCCACTTCGTCCTCGTGGTAGTACATGTCCACCACCGTGGTTACGCCATTGACGGCCAGCTCCATCGCCGCCTGGCGCGAGGCGACGTTGATCAGCTCGCGGCTGAGCATCTTGCTTTCCAGCGGGAAGAAGAACTTGCGCAGCCGGTCCTCGGTTTTGTACTCGCCCAGGCCACGGAACGCGATCATCGCAAGGTGGTTGTGAGTGTTGATCATGCCGGGCATGGCGATGTTGCCGCGCGCGTCCAAGGTCTGTCCGGCGGCGTAATCGCGCTCCAGTCCGGCCGGGCCAACTGCGACGATATTGCCGTCGGCGATGACCACGGTGCCGTCGTCAATCACGCGGCGGGCTTGGTCCATGGTGACGACCTTGGCATGGACGATTACCAGCGATGCGGGTGTTGGCGGGGCCGCCAGCAGCGGCAGTGGTATGGCCGCCAGCATCAGCGCGGCGGCCAGTGGCGCGGAAAGGAAAGGCTTCATGGGAGCGATCTCGGTCGTGCGGATGACGCGGGCAGCGGTGTGTGCTGCCCGCGCCAAGGGGGGCATCAGAAGCGGTAGCTGTACTCGACACCGACGATGCGTGGGTCAGACACCATGGCCGCGCGGCTGATGAAGCTTGAGGTGGCCACGATGACCCGGCGGTTGGTCAGGTTGCGCGCGTACAGTGCCAATTCGTGTCGCCCCAGGTCCCAGCTGTAGCCGGTACGCAGGCCACCCAGCGTCACCGCTTTGCTGTTGTATTCGATCGAGTTGTACAGATAGAAATTTATCTTGCTGCGATAGTTCCAGTCAGTGGAGGCAAAGAATTCGCCGGTGTCGCCGACCGGCAGGCTGTAGCGGGCAGTGAAGTTAGCGATGTACTTGGCCGCGCGTGGCAGACTGTTGCCGTCCACCCGTGCCTTGCCATTGGCATTGAGCGGATCGAGCACGGTGCAGTTGCTGCACACCGACACCGCCAGGCTTGGGTCCTTGATTTGGGTGTCGTTGTAACTGCCACCTAAGGTGAACGCCCAGTTGGCGTTGGGGCTTAACTCCAGGTCGAACTCGACGCCATGGCCGTCGGTACGCTTGATATTGACCAGGTCGGTGGCGTTGCTGGTGGCGGCCACCGCCGTGACCTGTTGGTTGTGCATCACAAAGCCGTAGACATCGGCATTGAAGCGCAGGCGGCCATCCCAGCCGGTGCTTTTGACGCCGAACTCCAGCGAATTGATGGTCTCAGCCTTGGCGGTGGAAATGCTGTTTTTGCTGGTCAGCCGGCCCTGCACGCTGGGCGCGCGGAAGCCATTGGCGAAACGACCATAGACACTGAGCCGGTCGTTGAAGGCCCAGGTGCCGGTGACATCGCCGCTCCAGTGCGCGTCGGTCAGGTCGGCCTGCTGCGGCGCTAGTGCGCCGGTGTAGCCAAACAGGCGCTGTGCGCTGTAGCTCTTGTTCTCGTGCGAGTAACGCAAACCGGCGCGCAGGTTGAACTGGGCGTTGACCTGATAAGCCAGTGAGCCAAACACTGCCGCAGCGAGGGTCCGCTGGTGCTGCCGCACCCAGGCCGTTTGGGTGGTGCCGGTGTGGTCGTAGGTGAAGTTATTGACGTCCAGGTTTTCGTAGAAGTAGTACAGCCCGGTCTGCCAGCGCAGACGTGCGTCGGCGTCGTTGGCCAGGCGCAGTTCCTGGGTGATCTGGCGGTGCTGCGGGATCTCATCAGCGGTTTCCGAATACGCACTGAGCGCACTGGACGGGCTCGACCAGACCGGGCTGCCGGCGCTGGCCAGGTAACCACCGTCGATGTCGCCCTGGCTGAACATGCGGACTTTTTCCAGGCCGGTGATCGAGGTGAGGGTGAGGTTGTCCCAGTACCAGTTGAGTTTGGCGCTGGCACCCCAGCTGGTCACATGCTCGGTGTTGCGGCCGTCGATGGCGACGCGGTCGATCTCCAGGCCCGGTACCAAGGAGGGCGAGCCGGACTGGATCGCATTGGGGTGGTTCAGTGCGGCGCTGCCGTCGTAGTCGCGTACGTGTCCGTTGAACAGCGCGTCGAAGCCCTCGTTGCGATACATCGCCTGCAGGCGTAGGGCGCGGTCGTTGTAACCGCCCAGTGCGTCATGCTTGCCGGTATAGGCGTTGTCGATCCAGTCGTCGCGGTGTTGCATCAAGAATGAGACGCGGCCGCTCCAGCCATTGCCGCCGAGCTTGCCGCCCAGCGCGCCTTCCAGGTTGGCGGTGCCGTAGCGGCCATAGGAGACCTTGGCGTAACCGCTGGTGTCTTCGCTAGGCTTGACCGAGTCAAACTTGACCACACCGGCCGGCGAGTTGCGGCCGAACAGCGATCCCTGCGGACCGCGCAGCACCTCGACCTGCTCCAGGTCGAACATCGGAAAGCCCTTGAGCAGCGGGTTCTCCTGGACGATATCGTCATACACCAGCGACACCGGCTGAGAAGCGTTGGCATCGTAGTCGGTGTTGCCGAGTCCGCGCAGGTAGAAGCGCGGGTAAGTGCGGCCGTAGCTGCTTTCAACCTGCAAGCTGGGCACGCGCCCGGTCAATTGCACCAAGGTGTCGCCGGATTCGCCGTAGGCCTGCAACTTTTCGGTGTCGATCACCGACATCGAGATCGGCACCTTTTGCATGTCTTCGGGCCGCTTTTCGGCGGTCACGGTGATGTTTTTAAGGGTGCTGACGGGCGTATCATCATCGCCATCGGCGGCCAAAGCCTGTGGCGGCAGCGTAGTGAGGGCCAGGATGACGGCGGTGCGGAGTGGGCGGAACGGGAGCTGCGTCTGCCTGATGGTCACGTTATTAGGGTTCCCAGTGGGTGGTCGGGTCAAGACCCTCCCTCCCGGCGGGCCGAGCGGTTATGTTGCCGTCATGTGACGGCGCCGTCGATCCCTTGTCCTGTTCTGACACATGCAAATCTCACCCACGCGGTAGCAGGGGCGCGCTGGCTCAGCGCAGGAAGAAGTCGCTGTAGCCCTGTTCACGCAATGCGCGCCGGTAGGCCACCGAGCTGCGGTCGGCGGGAATGTGGATTTCCAGCAACGGGTCGAGTGGCAGGTACTCGGGGCGCTGCGCCTGCACCATCGTCGCATCCTCGGCGAACACGCGGTGGTTGAAGGCGTGTACGTCCTCCACCGGGATGTGCAGGTCGAAATTGCGCGCGATCGGTACCAGCAGTCGGGTCCGATGCTTGGAGACCGGGGAGGCGCAGTTCATGATGACCAGCCGCTCGCCGTCGTTGGGAAAGTGAATTGTCAGCGTGGCCACGAACGGTACATGTACTGCAAAGCGTCGCAGCCACAGGTAGCCAGGCGGTACCGGTCGGTCGGAGCCGGCGGCATAATTACTGACCGTGCTGTAGTAGTCCGCGTCAAAGCCGCCATGGCGTTCATTCACGGTGTACTGCGGCACTTCTTGGTTGGCTGGGTCGGCAAAGGTGCCGGTGTGGATCCAAGCGAAGTGCGCCACGTCAATGAAGCCCTCGAGCTGGCGGGCCGCCGAGCCGGCAATGTCGAAGCCGGGGCAGACGATTTGTTGGAAACCGGGGTCGTCCCAATGCGGCATCGGTGGGATGGCGATCTCGGCCTCCGCAGCCGGCGCCGGCCGCGCCAGGCAGACCCATACCAGCCCATAGCGTTCGGTCGCGGCGAAGGTGTGCAAACGCATCCGGGCTGGGATTGTTTGAGTCGGGCTGGCCGGAATACGGTTGCAGTGGCCACCGGCGCCGAAGCGTAGGCCGTGATAAGGGCAGACGATGCCGTGGTCGTCGACGCTGCCCAGGCTTAGCGGCACGCCACGATGCGGGCAAACGTCACGCCCGACCACCAGCTCGCCGCCGCTGCGATAGAGCACCAGCGGCTCGTCAAGCAAGGTCGCTTTGAAGGGGGCTTGCCCAACCTCGCAACTGAGTGCCACCGGGTGCCAATGCTGCGCCAGGCGCAGCCAGTCGGCCGGATCAAAGCTGCAGTTGGGTGGAACGCTAGGAACGGCAACATCCATTGGCGGTAGGCTGCGAGTGACTGCGCGAGGGCGGGCGTTTGACTCTAGGAAGCGTAAGGTGTGTTATCAAACATCGTTTTCCCGGCCAGCCATTGCAAAAAATGCAACATGCCCGTCCGCACGCCACCGCCCAGCGCTTCTGCTCCGCAGCCACCTGCCATCTGTTACGCCGGTGCTGACCTTCTCACGCTTTACCCGGTACTTCATCGAGGTTGCCCGCTGCGGCAGCATCCGTAAGGCTTCCGAAGTCCTGCACGTATCCGCCTCGGCGATCGACCGGCAGATCCTCAAGGCCGAGGAGAGCCTGGGCGCGCAGCTGTTCGAACGTTTGCCCGGACGGTTGCGGCTGACGGCGGCCGGCGAGATGCTGCTGGTGGAGATGCGCCAGTGGGAAAAAAGTTATGGGCGCACCCTGGAACGTTTCGAGGAATTGCGCGGACTGCGCCGCGGTCATGTCGATATTGCGATGATCGATGCGCTCAGTGAGGGTCTGGTGCCGCAGGTGGTTGGCTCACTGATCCAGCAGTATCCCGGCCTGACCTTCGCGCTATCCAACGCTGACAACCAGCGGGTGGTGCAGATGGTGACGCATGCCGACGTCGATTTCGGACTGCTGCTTGATCCGGTCAGCAGCGTGGACCTGGAGGTGCGCGTGTTCGCCGATGTACCACTAGGTATTGCGATGCCGCCGGGCCATGCGCTGGCCACCCGATCGGCGCTGCAACTGGCTGATGTGGTCGATCAAGGGTTGTTGTTGCCGGCGGCGCCACTGATGGTCAATGAGCACGCCAAGGTGCTGTACCAGCGCCAGCAACTGGATGTGACGCGCTTCTCCCAGTGCAACGACGTGCGCAGCTTGCGCGCGCTGGTACGCGCAGGCGTTGGTGTGGCGCTGATGTCGTGGCTGGATGCTGCTCCGGACGTGGCTGAGGGCCGGCTGGCGTTCGTGCCTTTCCGCCAGCATCTGACCAAACCGATGATCCTGGCATTGTGCGTGGCGCCGCAGCGTCAGCTTTCGCGCGCGGCTAACCTGGCGATCCAGGCGCTGGCCGAACGGATCGAGCAGATGGGCGCCGGCTTTGGGCAAGCGCCGAGCTAGCCTGGCCCCGAGTCCTAGTCCTAGTCCTAGTCCTAAGTCCTAAGTCCTAAGTCCTAAGTCCTAGCCGTAGCGTTGAATCGGCGCGCAGCGCGTGCGCGCCATCAAACGGGCTTCACCGTGACGGCAGCTGCTCTCACGGTGGAAAAGGGTAGCCGCTACAATCGCCAGCTTCCCACTCACGGACCGGGTTGCCGCATGCAACTGATCGACATCGGCGCCAACCTCACCCACGATAGCTTCGATCGTGACCGCGAGGCGGTGTTGCAGCGCGCGCGTGCCGCCGGTGTGACGCAGATGGTGGTCACCGGCGCCAGCCGCGAGCACTCGCCGCTGGCGTTACAGCTGGCGCAGCGTCATCCGGGTGTGCTGTTCGCCACCGCCGGAGTGCATCCGCATCATGCGGTTGAGTACACGGATGAATGCGATGCGCAGATGCGCGCGCTGCACGCGCATCCGGAAGTGGTTGCAGTTGGCGAATGCGGGCTGGACTACTTCCGTGATTTCGCTCCGCGTCCGGCCCAGCATCGGGCATTCGAGCGCCAGCTACAGTTGGCCGCCGAGCTGGGCAAGCCGCTGTTTTTGCACCAGCGTGAGGCGCATGCCGACTTCCTGGCGATGATGCGCCAGTTCGATGGCCGGCTAGGCCGGACAGTGGTGCACTGCTTCACCGGCGAGCGCAAAGAGCTATTCGACTATCTTGATCGCGACTGGTACATCGGTATTACCGGTTGGCTGTGCGATGAGCGCCGCGGCGCGCATCTGCGAGAGCTGGTGCGGCACATACCGGCCGCACGGCTGATGATCGAGACCGATGCGCCCTATCTGTTGCCGCGTACGTTGCGCCCGCAGCCGAAGGATCGCCGCAATGAGCCCATGTTCCTGGCGCATATCGCCGAGGAACTGGCGCGCGATCGCGGCGAGCGTGTCGAACGCGTCTTGGAAGCTACCACCGCGACTGCGCGCGGCTTCTTCGACCTGCCCGCGCCGCCCGAATAGAAAATCCGGCGCGTCGGTTTGGGTGGTATGAACGGACGCGTCTGTGCCGGAGCCTTGCGTTACTGAACGTCCTGCCGCAGGTCAGGCATTCTCCTGGATCAGAATGCGCGCCAGTTGGGCCAGATGCTGCACCACCACGGTGTTGTGGCCGGGTAGTGAGGCCAGCGCCAACCGCGCCAGCGGCACGTGGCCCTGGATATCGATGTAGCGCACCCCCGGCAGCTGCACGTGGGTCATCGCCTGCGGTACCACCGACACACCGAGCTCGGCGGCGACCAGGTTACAGATCGAGGCCATCTGCGGCGCCTCCTGGCTGACCTGCAGGGTGAACCCGGCCAATCGACAGGCCTGCGCGATCTCGTCGTACAGGCTCGGGCCGAAGCTGCGCGGGAACAGGATGAACGGCTCGCCGGCCAGCGCCGATAGCGGCAGCCGCGCGCGCCCGGCCAAACGGTGCGCGGCCGGCAACGCGATCTTCATCGGTTCGTCGGCGAAATTCAGCAGGTTGAGCCCGGCCGGGGTCAGCAGGCTGGGACGGATAAAGGCGGCATCTAGCTGGCCGTTTTCCATCGCCTTGAGCAGCCCGATCGTATTGGTTTCCAACAGTACGATGGTGACGTGCGGCCAGGCGCGCTGGAAGCGGCGGATTAGCTTGGGCACCACCGGGTTGAACGCGGCTGAGGCGGTAAAGCCCAGTCGCAACCGACCGCGCTCGCCGCGAGCGGCACGCTGTACGGAGTCTACGGCGGCATCGACGTCGGCCAGGACCCGCCGCACGTCGACCAGGAAGGCATCGCCGGCCTCGTTCAGTTCCGCGCCCTGGTGGGTGCGGCGGAACAGTGGCGTACCCAGTTCTTTTTCGAGTGCCTGGATTTGCTGACTCAGCGGTGGTTGGGCGATGCCTACGCGCGCGGCGGCACGGGTGAAGTTGCCTTCCTCGGCAACGGCTAGGAAATAGCGGAGGTGGCGCAGTTCCATCCTAAGACGGCCAGGGTATGAGGGCTGAGGGCATCATATATTGGACAGATTGTTTCAGTAGGAAAATAATTTGCCTCAGTTATGGGGCGGGCTTCTGTCCCGACCCGGCCAGGAAGCTACCTCTCTGGCGGGGACGTGAGCTGGTTCCGTGAAACTCCTTCGCATGGTCCTGATACCGTGAACATCTCCATCGCCCGTCCCGTGGACGCGGCCGCCCCGGCCCTGGCGCGCATTCGCACCGCGCTGTTCCTGGCTGGTTTTGCTACTTTTTCCCTGCTCTACAGCGTGCAGCCGCTACTGCCTGAATTCGCGCGCGAGTTCGGTTTGAGCGCGGCCACTAGTTCGCTGCCGCTATCGTTGGCCACCGGCGCGCTGGCATTGGCGATCTTCTGCGCCGGGGCGGTCTCGGAGAACTTGGGGCGGCGCGGGTTGATGTTCGTATCGATCGCTGCGGCGGCCTTGCTCAACGTGCTCGCCGCGTGCCTGCCGCACTGGGGAGCGCTGGTGCTGGTGCGCACGCTTTCGGGTGTCGCGCTGGGAGGGGTGCCGGCGGTGGCGATGGTGTATCTGGCCGAGGAGTTGCCGCCGGAGCGGCTCGGCGCCGCGACCGGGCTGTATGTGGCGGGCAACGCATTCGGCGGTATGAGCGGGCGCATTGCGATGAGCGTGCTCAGTGACCATTTCGGCTGGCGCACCGCACTGGCCACGCTGGGCATTTTCGATCTGCTGTGTGCGATTGCGTTCGTGTTGCTGCTGCCACCCTCACGGTATTTCGTGCGTCGCCACGGCATCAATCTGCGCTATCACCTGCGCGCCTGGTCCGGTCACCTGTGTAATCGTAATTTACTGTGGCTTTTCTCGATTCCGTTTGTGCTGATGGGCGCGTTTGTCAGCGTCTATAACTACGCCGGATTCCGTCTCGGCGGTCCTGAGTTTGGGCTGAGTCAGAGCCAGATCGGGATGATCTTCAGCGCCTATGTATTTGGCATCGTCAGTTCCTCGGTGGCCGGTGCCGCTTCGGACCGCTTCGGGCGTGGGCCGGTGGTGTTGGCCGGGGTGGTGGCCTGCATGGCCGGCGTACTGCTAACGTTGGTGCACTGGCTGCCGGGGGTTATTAGCGGGGTGGTGCTGTTGACCATCGGCTTTTTCATCGCACACTCCGCCGCGAGCGCTTGGGTCAGCCGGCTGGGGGGAGTCAGTCGCAGTCACGCCGCCTCGTTGTATCTGCTGGCCTACTACATTGGCTCAAGCGTGATCGGTTCGGTCAGCGGCGGGTTCTGGCAGCACGGGGGCTGGCCGGCGCTGGTGGGGGTGCTGACCGTGCTGCTGAGCATTGCGCTGCTTGCCGCGCAGCGGCTACGGCAAGGAGCTGACGACGCACGACCCTACGGCCGCTTTGCGCCCCACCCTCCACGCGGCGAATAGCGACGCGGGGGCAGGTCGCGATTGCCGTGACGTGTGTCCACACCCTCTTTCTGGCAAGCCTGCGATGATCCGGCGATGATTTCTGCGCCTGCTCTGCCTGCTCTGCCTGCTCTGCCTGCTGTCGATGCGCTGCGTGCGTTTGTCGAACGCTACCGGCGGCTATTCGTGCTGACCGGTGCGGGTTGCAGTACCGATTCGGGCATTCCTGATTACCGCGACTTGGAAGGCGGCTGGAAGCGTCCACCGCCGGTGACCTTTCAGGCCTTTATGGGCGATGTGGTGACGCGCCAGCGTTATTGGGCACGCAGCCTGGTCGGCTGGCAACGTTTTAGCAGCGCACGTCCGAATAGCTGCCACCGCGCGCTGGCGGCGTTGGAGGCCCGTGGGCAAATCGAGTTACTGTTGACTCAAAACGTGGATGGTCTGCACCAGGCTGCCGGTAGCCGCCAGGTGATCGATCTGCACGGGCGGTTGGATACAGTGCGCTGTATGAACTGTACGCAGTGCAGCCCGCGCGAGGAGCTGCAGCGGCGACTGGTGGCGGCCAATCCGGGCTGGGAGGCGTTGCAGGCGGGTATCGCACCGGACGGTGATGCCGATCTGGACGATGTGGATTTTGCATCTTTTGTGGTAGTGCCTTGCGTGCGATGTGGTGGCGTGCTCAAGCCGGACGTTGTGTACTTTGGTGAGAACGTACCGCCGAAGCGCGTCGCTGAGGCATTTGCACACTTGGCGCGAGCCGAGGCAATGCTAGTGGTCGGGTCATCGTTGATGGTTCGGTCCGGCTTGCGTTTTGTGGAAGCGGCCGCGCACGCGGGGCTACCGATCGCTGCGGTGAACTTTGGCGTGACCCGCGCTGACGCCCTGCTGACGCTGAAGCTCGAATGCGACTGCGCGGCAGCGCTGGCGTTTCTGCTCGACGGTGATGACGGTGCCACGCCCGTGCCTTACACGTGACGGAGAGGATGGGTATAGCGTGCTGGCGACCGCGGTTAGGCGTGCGTCATGCACGCGCTGCGGATGCCGGTGAAGCCTTTGCGCGCAAGGCGCGCTCCTACCAGGAGCCCTATCCGAGGCGTGACGCATCGATCTATCAGCGCGCTTGCCAGCGCCGTGTCTGCACTGTGCAATGGCGTCTTTCCGCAATCGCCAGGAGTTTGACGTGAGCCAGCTGTTCTCGCCGCTTTCGCTGGGCCCACTTGAACTGCCCAATCGCATCGTGATTGCGCCAATGTGTCAGTATTCAGCCGATGAGGGTTGCGCTAGCGACTGGCATGCCCAGCACCTGGGGGCGCTGTCGCAGTCCGGTGCCGGGCTGCTAATCCTGGAAGCGACCGCAGTGGAGTCGCGGGGTCGGATCAGTTGGGCCGATCTGGGCCTGTACGACGATGCAGCTGAGGCCGCGCTGAAACGGGTACTCGATGGCGTGCGTCGTTGGTCACCGATCCCGCTGGGCATACAGCTCAGCCATGCGGGGCGCAAGGCATCCTCCAAGCGGCCGTGGGAAGGCGGTGGAGCGATCGCGCCGGATCAGCCGCACGGTTGGCAGGCTGTGGCACCGTCAGCGCGGCCCTATGCGGTTGCAGCGCCGGTTCCGCACGCACTGGGTGATCACGAAATCGACGCCATCGTGCAGGCCTTCGCCGAGGCGGCGCGTCGCGCAGAACGACTGGGGCTGCAGCTGATCGAGATCCATGCCGCGCATGGTTATCTGCTTCACCAGTTCCTGTCGCCGCTCAGCAACTTGCGCAACGATGGCTACGGCGGTGTGCTGGAGAACCGGATGCGCCTGGTATTGCGCGTGCTGGATGCGGTGCGTGCGGCGGTCTCCGAGCGAATTGCGGTCGGTGTGCGCATTTCTGCGACCGATTGGGTTGAGGGCGGCTGGGACCTGACGCAGAGTATTGTGCTGGCCAAGGCATTGGACGCGCATGGCGCGCACTTCATCCACGTTTCCAGCGGTGGTCTGGATCCGCGCCAACAGATCGCGCTCAGTGCCGGCTATCAGGTCCCATTCGCCGAGGCGATCAAAACGCAAGTGGCGACGCCGGTGATTGCGGTCGGGCTGATTACTGATCCGTTGCACGCGGAGGCGGTGCTGTCCGAAGGCCGTGCCGATGCAGTCGCGCTGGCGCGCGGATTGCTGTACGACCCGCGTTGGCCGTGGCACGCCGCCGCGGCACTTGGCGCGACCGCGCACGCCGCACCGCAGTACCTGCGCTGCGAGCCACACCAGGCACGTGGTCTGTTTGACGCCTGACCGCCATCGTGGAGCCGTACAGCGCCGACGGTTTCTTTGGAAAGTATCGGTGTGGGTTCGAGTGAGCTTTGGCTATCATGGGTCAGATGCGACCTAATTACATTCTCACCCTGTCTTGCCCGGACCGTACTGGCATCGTTTACAGCGTCAGCGGCCTGCTCTACGAGCTGGATTGCAATATCCTTGACGCGCAGCAATTTGGCGACGAGGAGAGCGGGCGCTTCTTTCTGCGGGTGCACTTCGACATGGACGAGCAGGCCACGCAGGTGCTACTACGTGAGCGTGTGGAGGCCCTGGCGCGCACCTACGCGATGGACTGGAAGCTACATGATGCGCGTCGGCCCGCGCGGTTGTTGGTGCTGGTCAGCAAGCAGGGTCACTGCCTCAACGATCTGTTATTTCGTGCGCACAGCCGCCAGTTGAAGGTGGATATCGCCGCGGTCGTCTCTAACCACACCGACTTCGCCGCGCTCAGTGCTTCCTATGCGGTGCCGTTCCACCATCTGCCGGTGAACGCGGACAACCGTGCTGAGCAAGAGCAGCAGATCATCGATCTGGTCGAGCGTGAGCAGATCGATCTGGTGGTACTCGCACGCTATATGCAGATCCTCTCGCCTCGCCTATGCAAGGCGTTGGCCGGACGTGCGATCAACATTCATCACAGCTTTTTGCCCAGCTTCAAGGGTGCCCAGCCCTACCATCAAGCACATGCGCGCGGGGTCAAGATCATTGGCGCGACTGCACACTACGTCACCGCTGATCTGGACGAGGGGCCGATCATTGAGCAGGACGTGGCACGGGTGGACCATGCGATGGCGCCGCGCGAGCTGGTCAGACTGGGCAGCGATACCGAATCATTGGTGTTGGCGCGCGCGGTGCGCCGGCACGTGGAGCATCGCATCTTGCTCAATGGACATCGCACGGTGGTATTTCGCTAATCGCCGCGCCGCTCATTGTGTGAGGGCGCTGGCGTTTATAGATCCAGGCGATAGCCGACGCCGTAGATTGAGCGGATCGGATCGTCCTCAGTGCCGGCTTCGGAAAGCTTACGGCGGAGATTCTTGACATGGCTGTCGACGGTGCGGTCGGTGACGATGCGATGGTCGGTATACAGGTGGTTCATCAGCTGGTCGCGTGACCAGACCCGGCCGGGGGTGGCCGCCAGCACCCGCAACAGACGAAATTCCACCGGGGTCAGTTCCAGCCAGCGGCCGTGCAGCGCCGCACGACACCCGGCGTCGTCGATCTGCAGGCCCGGCGTTGTGGCTGCTGGGCCGGTACCGACCCGGTAGCGGCGCAGGACCGCAGCGATCCGCGCAACCACTTCACGTGGGCTAAACGGCTTGCAAATGTAGTCATCGGCACCGATCTGAAGGCCCAGTAGCCGATCGACTTCCTCGGCGCGTGCGGTCACCATGATGACTGGGACCTGGCTTTCGGCGCGTAGCGCGCGGCATAACTCGACACCGTCGCGATTAGGTAGCATCAAATCCAGCAGTACCAGACTCGGCTGCAGTCGGCGGAACGTATCCAACACCTCGGCGCCGTCGGCGACCCATGCGCTGCGATAGCCCGCAGCGTGCAGGTAATCGCTCAGTACCCCAGCCAGTCTGGGTTCGTCCTCGACGACCAGAATCAGCGCGGCGTCGGTCCCGACGGCCGTCATCGCGGTGTTGCCAGTGCCGGCAGCGTGACCACAATGCGCAATCCGCCCAATGTGGACGCCTCAGCGTGGATCTCGCCCGCGTGTGCTTGCACGATGTTGCGGCAGATTGCCAGGCCGAGTCCGCTGCCGCCGCTGGAGCGGTTGCGCGAGGCCTCCGCCCGGTAAAAGCGCTCGAACAATTGCTCGCGTTTATTATCAGCCACGCCAGGCGCGCTGTCCTCGAGTACCGCCTCAATCTGAGTGCCGCGACGATACACGCTGCCCATCACCGTGCCGCCTCGGTCAGTGTATCGCAGCGCGTTTTCCAACAGGTTGGCAAAGAGTTGCTGCAATCTGCGCTCATCGCCCTCGACCAGCAATGGCGCGGCTGCGGGTTGGGCCTGCAGATGCAGTCCGGCATCGGCAAAGCGTCCCCGCATCCCGGCCAGTGCGGTCTGCAGCACGCCGTCCAAGTCGATCGCGGCGAAGCGGTAGGACACCGCGCCGGTCTGGGTGACCGATAATTCGTACAGATCGTCGATCAGTTTGCCGAGCTGGGCCACTTCGCTCTGCAGTGGTGTCAGCGACGCGGGGGTCAGTGGACGGATGCCGTCCTGGATAGCCTCCAGCTCGGCGCGGAGCACGGCCAGCGGGGTGCGCAGTTCGTGCGAAATATCGGCGATGAAGCTGCGCCGGTTGCGTTCGGTGTCCTCTAGCGTATCGGCCAGACGATTGATGTCGGCGGCCAACCGGCCCAGGCTGTCGTCGTCCGGTCGTTGCACCCGATGTGCGTAATCGCCCGCGGCCAACCGGTGGATGGTGCCGGTGAGTCCGCGCACGCGTCGCATCAGTGCACTTGAGAGCAGCCACGACAGGAGCGCGGCGACCACGACCGAGGTGGTGCCGTTCGCCCACCAAGCCCGGATCTGTCCCCGGTAGAAGCGTACGTCGCCGGCGGCAATGGCCTTTTGAAACGGTACCATCACCAGCCAACCGACAGTGTGTCCGGATACTTGTACTGGCAGCCGCACGGCGTCGTTGCCTGCCTCCGGATTGCCAATCACGTGTCCGCCCTGAGCGTCAAGCAGCGCCAGCCGCGGCCCCGCGCCAGTCTGGTCGGGGATCGAAGGTATGCGGGTGCGTTGATCATCGTGTGGTCGTTCTGGGCGCATCAGTTCAAACCAGGCATCGGGATCGTCGCGCACGAACGCCCAGCTGCCGTGTTGGAGGTAGGCAGCACGTAGCCGTGGCATGACCTCGCGCATGCGCTGCTCACCCTGCTCATTGAGGTAACCCATGAACGAACGCTCAAACAGAACCCGCCCGACCACACCGTTGACGGTCAGCACCAACGCGCAGGCGACCAGGATCAGCAAAAATAACTTTGCGGAGAGGCCGAGTTTCATCAGGGGGCTACTTAGCCGCAGCTGACGGTGTGAAAGCAAGTTGTTCGCAGCCGATTCAGCCAATCTCCCCAATTGCTGCACATTCGAGTCCGAGCATGCGGTGTCCTCGATATTCCGTGGGTTGGCCGCATGTCCTCGCTCATCCGCCGTTCCATTTCACCTCTGTCCTGGCGCCCGTTGGTGCCCGCTGCCCTGGTTTTAGCGCTGGCTGCTTGTGGGTCTAAGGAGCCTGCGGCCCAGCCACAGGTCAGTGTCGGCGTGCAAACCGTTGTCACGCAGAGACTGGCGGTGGAGCAGTCTCTGCCTGGCCGTACCGTGGCCTATATGATCTCCGACGTGCGTCCGCAGGTTGGCGGCATTATTCAGAAGCGGCTGTTCACCGAAGGCCAGGAAGTGAAGGCCGGCGATGTGCTGTATCAGATCGACCCGCGCAGCTACCAGGCCAGCTACGACAGTGCGCTCGGCGACCTGGCACAGGCTGAGGCTGCGGTACTCTCGGCCAAGCCCAAGGCCGAGCGTTATCGTGCATTGGTCGCCGCCGACGCGGTCAGCAAGCAGGATGGCGACGATGCGATTGCCACGCTGCGTGAAGACGAGGCTGCGGTGGTGGAGGCGAAGGCTTCATTGCGTAGCGCCAAGATCAATCTGGATTACACCAAGGTGACTGCGCCGATCAGTGGTCGCATCGGCACCTCGACCTATACGCCGGGCGCGTTAGTGACCTCTGAGCAGGACACGGCGCTGACTACCATCCAGCAGCTGGATCCTATCTACCTCGATGTCACTCAGACCAGCGCGCAGCTGCTGGCGTTGCGAAAGCAACTTGATAGCGGCGTGCTTAAAGCTGTCGACGGCAAGGTCAAGGTTAAAGTTGAGCTTGAGGATGGCAGCATCTATGCCCACGAGGGCACTTTGGAGTTTGTCGGTAGCACGGTGGACACCGGTACTGGCAATGTCACGTTGCGCGCAGTGATCCCCAATCCGGATCGACTGCTATTGCCGGGTGCCTATGTACGCGCAGTGTTGCCGATGGCCGTCAATGAGCACGCGATTCTAGTGCCGCAGTCGGCGGTGAGCCGCAATACCAAGGGTGAGGCCACCGTGAAGCTGGTCGGTGATGACGGTAAGGTGGTCGAGCGGGTGGTGCAGGTGGGCGATGCGATCAAAGACCAGTGGGTGGTTGATTCTGGGCTGAAGACGGGAGAAAAGTTAATCGTCGATGGTGCCAGCAAGGTGTCTGCTGGACAGCAGGTCAAGGTTGAGCAGGTCGCCGCCAACCCGACCACGGCCACCGCCACGGGCGCTGCCCGCGCCAAGGCCAACTAGGGAACCGCCATGGCCCGTTTCTTCATCGACCGGCCCATTTTTGCCTGGGTCATTGCCATCGTTATTACCCTCGCCGGCACCCTAGCGGTGTTCACGCTGCCGGTAGAGCAGTATCCCAATATCGCGCCGCCCAGCATCTCAGTGCGTGCGACCTATACCGGCGCCTCGGCCGAGACCGTCGAGAACTCAGTCACTCAGGTGATTGAGCAGAACATGACGGGCCTGGACAATCTGCTGTACATGGCGTCGAGCAGCAGCTCGTCGGGCAGCGCGCAGGTCACCTTGACCTTTGCCTCTGGCACCGACCCGGACACGGCGCAGGTGCAGGTGCAGAACAAGCTGCAGCAGGCCGAGTCGATGCTGCCGGATGAGGTGCAAAGTACCGGCGTCACCGTCACCAAATCGTCGGGCAATATCTTCATGGTGCTGGCGTTTACGTCAGACAACGGCACTATGAGCGGCACCGATATTGCCGACTACATGGCTTCCACGATTGAAGATCCAATCAGTCGTGTGTCCGGTGTTGGTAACGTGCAGGTGATGGGCTCGGAATATTCGATGCGCGTCTGGTTGGACCCAGAAAAGCTGCGCACTTATTCGTTGATGCCCTCCGATGTGACCAGCGCCATCGAAGCGCAGAACGCAGACGTGTCGTCCGGCTCGCTCGGCTCACTGCCGGCGGTGCAAGGACAGGCGCTCAATGCCACAGTGAGTTCGCGCAGTCGTCTGAGGACAGCAGACCAGTTCAAGGCGATTGTGGTCAAGTCCGAAAGCGACGGGTCCGTCGTGCGACTATCGGACGTGGCGCGGGTTGAGCTGGGTAGTCAAGATTATTCGGCGGTCAGTCAGTTCAACGGCAAACCTGCGTCCGGCATGGGTATTGAGCTGGCGTCCGGCGCCAATGCACTTGACGTATCTGAGGCCGTCGAGGCCAAACTCAAAGAGTTATCGCCGTTCTTCCCCAGTGGGCTGACCTATCACATCGCCTACAGCACCACGCCGTTTGTGAAGATCTCGATCGAGGAGGTGGTCAAGACCTTGCTCGAAGCGATCGTGCTGGTGGTGGCAATCATGTACCTGTTTCTGCAGAACTGGCGCGTGACGCTGATCCCAGCGATCGCGGTGCCAGTGGTGCTGATGGGTACCTTTGGTGTGCTGTCGCTGCTGGGTTATTCGATCAATACCCTGTCGATGTTTGCGATGGTGTTGGCGATCGGTCTGCTGGTCGACGACGCCATCGTGGTGGTGGAAAACGTCGAGCGGGTGATGAGCGAGGAAGGCCTGTCGCCGCATGATGCCACTGCCAAATCGATGGGACAGATCATCGGTGCGTTGGTCGGCATCGCGCTGGTGCTCACGGCGGTGTTCTTGCCGATGGCGTTTTTCGGCGGTTCCACCGGCGTGATCTATCGGCAGTTTTCGGTCACCATCGCCTCGGCGATGATTCTGTCGGTTTTGGTGGCTATGACGCTGACCCCAGCGTTGTGCGCGACCTTGTTGGTGCAAGTTGCGCCGGGTGGCCACGGCAGCCGTAAGGGTGTGCTGGGTCGGTTCTTTGCTTGGTTCAACGATCGCTTCGACCGGGCCGGCAAGCGTTATCACGGTGGGGTGAAGTTCGTAACGTCGCATCGTCGTTTGGGTGTAGCGGCCTATGTGGTGATCCTGCTGATAATGGGGCTGCTGTTCTGGCGGTTGCCGACCTCGTTCCTGCCGGAAGAGGATCAGGGCATGTTGATGGTGCAGGTTAAATTGCCATCGGGTGCCACCCAGCAGCAGACCCTGAAAGTGATGGATCAGCTCTCCGCTTACATCCGTCAGCAGCCGGAAGTCGATACGTTGATGACCGTGGCCGGTTTCAGCACCGGTGGTAGTGGGCAGAACTCGGGTATGGGGTTTGTGCGCCTTAAAGATTGGGGCGAGCGTGATGCTGACGCGGCCTCGATCGGTCTGCGCATCACGATGGCGATGTCAAAGAAGTTCCGCGACGCACAAATCTTCGCCGTCGCTCCATCGGGCATCCCTGGGCTGGGTCAGAGTGCCGGCTTCACCCTTGAGCTGCAGGACCTGGGGGGAGCCGGGCACGAGGCGCTGGTGTCTGCGCGTGAGCAGCTGCTGGCACTGGCCGCCGACGACCACAAACTCAATTCGGTGCGCTATGCCAGCTTAGAGGATGCGCCGACCTTCGATGTCCATATTGACGACGCCAAGGCGGGTGCGCTGAGCCTGGCCCAGAGCGACATCAACAGTACCTTGGCGACGGCGCTAGGCAGTACATATGTCAACGACTTCCTCAACCGTGGCCGGATCAAGAAGGTCTATGTGCAGGGCGAGGCTGATGCACGTATGTTGCCGCAGGACATCGGTCGCTGGACGGTGCGCAACAGCGACGAAGACATGGTGCCGTTCTCGGCGTTTGCTACGACTAGTTGGGGCTATGCTCCCGCCTCGTTGACGCGTTTCAATGGTTCGGCGTCGATGGAGATCAGCGGCCAGGCCGCCAGCGGGGTCAGCTCCGGCACCGCGATGACCGAGATGAGCAAACTGGTCAAACAGCTGCCGACCGGCTTCGGCTATGCCTGGTCAGGCTTGTCATATCAAGAGCAGCAGTCTGGGGCACAGGCACCTCTGCTGTATGCGGTCTCGTTACTGTTCGTGTTCTTGTGCCTGGCGGCGCTGTATGAGAGCTGGTCGATTCCGTTCTCGGTGATGCTGGCAGTCCCGATCGGCGTGGTGGGCGCGCTGTTCTTCACTACACTGCGCGGTCTGAGCAATGACGTCTACTTCCAGGTAGGTCTGCTCGCCACGGTGGGTTTGGCCGCCAAAAACGGCATTTTGATCGTGGAATTCGCTAAGGAACTTGAGGGGCAGGGTAAATCGGTGATTGCCGCGACGCTACAGGCGGCGCAGTTGCGGTTGCGTCCGATCTTGATGACGTCGATGGCGTTCATGCTCGGCGTGGCGCCGCTGGTGGTCAGTAGCGGCGCTGGCTCGGGCGGACGCCATTCGCTGGGTACCGGTGTGCTCGGCGGCACCCTGGCCTCCACCATGCTGGGTATTTTCTTCGTGCCATTGTTTTATGTAATTGTGCGCAGCCTGTTTCCCGGCAAGACGGCGTCCGGCAAGGCCGGTACACACCCGGAGGTGAGCCCGTGATCGGTGTCCGTTTTACTCGTTTGGCGCTGGCCAGCGCTTGCACGGTTGCGCTGGCTGGCTGCGTCAGCATGGCGCCACGCTACCAACGGCCGGATGCGCCGGTGGCCGCGCAGTTCCGTGACGCGGGGGCTGGCGAGGCAACCGCCGCGCCGGTCTCGACACTGGACTGGCGGCAGGTGTTCCTGGATCCGCAACTGCAGCAAGTGATCGCGCTGGCATTGGATAACAACCGCGATCTGCGCGCGGCGGTGCTCAATATTGAGAAAGCTCGTGCCGAGTACCGTATCGAACGTGCCGATCTACTGCCTACGGTGGATGCTTCCGGTAGCTATACCGCCGAGCGCACCACTACCGATGGCACCTCGCAGGTCAGCCGCAGCGCCAGCGCATCGGTTGGTTTCAGCAGCTGGGAGCTGGATCTGTTTGGACGCATCCGCAGCCTCAAGAATGAGGCGTTGGAGACCTACCTGGCCACCGAGCAGACGCAGCGTGACACCCGGCTGAGTCTGGTTGCCGAAGTCGCTACGGATTGGCTTACCGTGGCGGCCGATCAGCAGTTGCTGGCGCTCGCGCAGAAAACTCTGGAAAGCCAGCGCCGTACATTGGCGCTGACCGAGCGTGAGCATGAGTTGGGAGTAGTCTCCGGGGTCGATCTGGCTTCGGTACAGAGCAGTGTGGAGAGTGCGCGTGCCGACGTGGCCAGCTATAGCACCTCCGTGGCGCAGGCGCGCAATGCGCTAGAGCTGGTGGTAGGTACCACGTTGCCTGACAATCTGCTGCCAGACCCGAACTCCGGTATCGACGCGGTCGCCTTGGCGCCGCTGCCGGCGGGTCTGTCCTCTACGGTGCTGTTGCAGCGCCCGGATGTGCTGTATGCCGAGCACACCCTGAAAGCCGCCAATGCCGATGTCGGTGCGGCTCGCGCGGCGTTCTTCCCGACCATTACGTTGACCGCCTCGGCGGGTCGCAGCAGCGATCAGCTGTCGGATCTGTTCAAGGGCGCCGCTGGCCGCACCTGGTCGTTCGTGCCCAGTATTTCGATCCCGATCTTCCACGCGGGTGCACTCAAGGCTGAGCTGGATGAGGCGAAAATCGAGAAAAACATCTACATAGCCGATTACGAGAAGGCCATCCAGAGCGCGTTCAGTGAGGTTGCCGACGCACTGGCCGAGCGCGCGCACGTGGATGAACAGCTTGATGCTCAGCGCGCTTACGTGGATGCGACGCGGCGCAGCTACGAGCTCGGCGAAGCGCGCTATCGTAATGGGGTGGATAGCTATCTCGACGTGTTGACGACGCAGCGCTCGTATTACAGTGCGCAGGAGGATTTGATTAACTTGCGTCTGACCGAAGCCAGCAACCGTGTCACCCTGTATAAGGTCCTTGGCGGCGGCGCCGATGCTCAGTCTGGGTCACCGGCCGCCCAATGAGTGTCGCGCCGGCCACATCCGTGGTCCGCATCGGCGGCAGGTTGCTGGTCCTGCTCGGCGCGCTGAGTGCATTCAGTCCCTTCGCGACGGATACCTACCTGTCGGGTATGCCCCAAATGGCCCGGGCATTGGGTACCGATTTGGCGCATGTGCAGCTGAGCCTGTCGAGCTACTTTGCCGGCATGTGCGTGGGCCAACTGCTGTGCGGGCCGATTTGCGATGCCTACGGGCGGCGCAGACCGCTATTGGTCGGGGTTGCGCTGTTCACCCTGGCCTCGCTGCTGCTGGTGGTATGCCGCGACGTCGACACGCTGATTGGCGCGCGTGCGCTGCAGGCGTTGGGCGGCTGCGCCGGGGTAATCGTCTCGCGCGCGGTGGTGCAGGACCTGGTGCACGGTCGCGAGGCGGCGCGTGCGCTGACCATGATGATGATGGTGCAGGGTTTAGGGCCGGTTCTGGCACCGCTGCTCGGGGCTTGGTTGCTGCAGCTGGCGGGCTGGCGGAGTGTGTTCGGATTTCTGGCGCTGTTAGGCGTCGTATGTTGGCTGGCCGCCTGGCGGATGTTGCCGGAGACCTTGGCGCCGTCGCGGCGTCACCCGTTGCAGCTAGCCAATACGCTGCGTATGTTCGGGACGCTATTGCAGACCCCGGCGTTTTTGCGCCCGTCCCTGGTGGCGGCGATCGCGATGGGTGCCATGTTTGCGTATATCACCGGCTCTCCGGGGGTGATGATCCAGTTGCACGGCCTGAGCCAGTCCGAGTACGGCGTCTTGTTCGCCATCAACGCGCTGGGCATGATCGCTGCCGGCCGGCTCAACGTCTGGCTATTGCGCCATCGCTCGCCGGATGAGGTGCTCTGCGGTGCCGTGTGCGTGATGGCCGGCGCGGCACTGGCACTGGCACTGCTCGGTGGTCAGCGGGCGCTATGGAGCACCGTGCTGCCCCTGTTCGTGTGTATTGCCTGTGTGCCGCTGGTGGCGGCCAACGGCACCGCGATGGCAATGGATATCGGCCGTGAGGTGGCCGGCGGGGCGTCCTCGCTGGTCGGAGCGTTGCAGTTCGGTATGGCGGCCTGTGCTAGCGCGCTGGTGGGGGCATTCGAGGACGGCACCGCGTTGCCGATGGCGGTGGTCATGGCCAGCTGTACGCTGGTCGCGGTGGTGCTGGCGTGGAAGCCGCGCTTCGTCGACTAGTCGGCCTGAAGCTCAGTGCGCCCTGCAGGTGCGGCCCGATCAATGCATTCAACGTGTTGTCAGCGCCACGGCGGAAACGGTCAAGTGGGCCGGTGCGGGATTGCGTCCGTATAGAGCAGGCTCAGCCCAGTTCAATGCCGGCACTGTGCAGCGCCGCGCGGGTAGGGGCATCACCGGCGGGGGTCACCGGGCGGGTGAGTGCCCATAGGAAGCGGACCCTGAAACCGGCCGATAGTGCATCCTGCGCAGTCCAAAGCACGCAATAGTCGCGCGCCAGCCCACACACGTGAACCTCGGCAATACCGCGCTCGCGCAGCCAGCCAGCCAGCCCGGTGGCCGGGCGGCTCCCGTCAGGACCATGGTTTTCGCGGAACGCGCTGTAGGAATCGACCTGTGCACGCGTGCCTTTGCGCAAGATCAGGTCAGCCGCGTTCCAGTCCACGCGTCGGTCGAGCGCCGCGCCGGGCGTGCCCTGTACGCAGTGGTCGGGCCAAAGTGTCTGCGGATGGCCGTTTAACGTGATTTCCTCGAACGGTTCGGCTCCGGCGTGGCGGCTAGCAAACGAGGTGTGGGTCGGCGGATGCCAGTCCTGGGTGGCGACCACGGTGGTATAGCGCCGGCCGGCCAGCAGTGTGGCAATACCTGGGACGATCGCATCGCCATCGAAGCAAGGCAACGCGCCGCCCGGCATGAAGTCCGGTTGCAGGTCTACGATGATCAGCGCGGTGTCATGCGGTAACGGGAGCATGCGGAGGACGGCGAGCGGGGGGAGCGGTCAGTGTAGCGCCGCACTTGCACGGAGTTCTCGATCGCCTACGAATTCAGAAGCCGCAGGTCTGAGTGGGATCTGCTTGCGCCTCATGTGCGTTGACGCCAGTGACTATGACGCAATGCGCGGACCCGGCGGCAGTAACTGCGCCGGAAGTCGAGCATGAAGGAATTGCTTGGGCTGTGTACGCAACGGCTGCGCGGCCGCCACCCATCTGTGAGCGGCGACCGCGCAGCTGCGTCGACGGGGTTACGCTGCGACTGCGAACCCGGCACGCAGTCGCTGTGCGGCTTCGACCATCGCCAGTAGTGCGGCTTCGGTTTCTGGCCAGCCGCGGGTCTTGAGCCCACAGTCCGGGTTTACCCACAACTGCTCTGGGGCAAGCACCGCGCGGGCCTTTTCCAGCAGCTGCACCATCTCTTCCACCGACGGTACGCGGGGGGAATGGATGTCGTACACACCTGGGCCAATTGCGTTGGGATAGCGGAATTTGACGAACGCATCAAGCAGTTCCATGCGCGAGCGTGAAGTCTCAATCGAGATCACGTCTGCATCCATCGCTGCCACCGCCTCGATGATGTCGTTGAACTCCGAGTAACACATATGGGTGTGAATCTGTGTCGCATCGTGCACGCCGGAGGAGGCAATCCGGAATGATTCCACCGCCCAGTCGAGATACTCGTGCCAATCGGTCCGGCGTAGCGGCAGACCCTCACGGATCGCCGGCTCGTCGATCTGAATGACTTTGATCCCGGCCGATTCCAGGTCGCGGACCTCATCGCGCAGTGCCAGCGCGATCTGCCGACAGGTGCGTGCGCGTTCCTGGTCATCACGCACGAATGACCATTGCAGCACCGTCACCGGTCCGGTCAGCATGCCTTTCATCGGTCGTTTGGTCAGCGATTGCGCGTAGCTCGACCAATATACCGTCATCGGAGCTGGGCGTGCGACGTCACCGTAGATGATCGGCGGTTTGACGCAGCGCGAGCCGTAGCTCTGTACCCAGCCGAGTTTGGTGAAAGCAAAGCCGTCGAGCTGCTCGCCGAAGTATTCGACCATGTCGTTGCGTTCGAACTCGCCGTGCACCAAAACGTCCAGTCCGATCCGCTCCTGCACACGTACGCAATGTTCGGTTTGTGCGCGTAGGAATTCGTCGTAATCCGCCTGCGAGAGTTTGTTTGACTTAAACCGAGCGCGCGCTTCGCGGACCTCGTGGGTCTGCGGGAACGAGCCGATCGTGGTGGTCGGGTAAGCTGGCAATTGCAACGCCTGCTGCTGCGCCTGAGCACGCTGCGGATACGGGGACTGGCGGCGTGCGGCGTCGGCACCGAGCGCTTCGAGTCGGCGTTCGACGTCGGGGCGGTGTACCCGTGGCGATTGCCGACGTGACTCCAACGCCTGGCGTGCCTGCTCCAGCCCGGCTTCCGCCGTGGGCGTGCCGTCGAGCGCGTCGGCCAGCGTGCGCAGTTCGCCCAGCTTTTGGCGGGCGAAGGACAGCCAGCTGCGTAGTTCGGCGTCCAGGCTCTTTTCCTGTTCGAGGTCGACTGGAACGTGCAGCAGCGAGCACGACGGCGCTAACCAAAGCCGGTCGGCACCGATATGACCCAGCGCGTAGCGCGCCAGGATCAGAGCGTTATCCAGCCCGGTGCGCCATACGTTACGGCCGTTGACCAAGCCTGCCGAGAGCACTCGCCCGGCGGGCAGCAGCTTGAGCGCCGCATCAAGTTGCTCGGTGCCCCGCACCAAATCCAGGTGCAGGCCGTCCACCGGCAGTGCGACGGCCAGTTCCAGGTTCTCGCCGAGCGGGCCGAAGTAGCTGGCCAGCAGTCGCTGTGGGGATGGGCCATTAGCGAGTGCCGTGTATGCGTCGCGCAGCGCCTGTTGCCAACGTGGATCCAGATCCAGTGCCAGCACCGGCTCATCCAGCTGCACCCAGTCCGCACCGGCCTGGTGAAGCTGCGCAAGCAACTCAGCGTAGGCTGGCAGTAGTTGCGGTAGCAACGCCAAGCGGTCGCTGCCATCTACTGTTTTGGATAGCCACAGCAGCGTGACCGGTCCGATCAACACCG
>Cebus_capucinus_imitator_PRJNA485217_SSR047__coassemble_1121_pt1 | contig 25754 bp, 23 predicted proteins | sample Cebus_capucinus_imitator_PRJNA485217_SSR047__metabat2_high_PE_004 | metagenome-assembled genome bin Cebus_capucinus_imitator_PRJNA485217_SSR047
GAGGTATGTGGCTGTAAGGATTGCTTCTCCCCAGAATTGTTTCGGAACATTGGTGGAGAACATGAGAGCTCGAGTTACCTCTAACAAATGTCTATTTTTTCTCTCTGCCACACCGTTTTGTTGTGGAGTGTCAACACAGGAACTAATATGACCGAGGGTTACCGCACCGCCGAAGTGACACTTGGTGGCATCTGCACCGACCACGTGTCATCGTCGACGATGGAATCGCGCAGGGTGCCAGGACTGTATTTCATCGGCGAGGTGCTCGACGTCACGGGCTGGCTGGGGGGCTACAATTTCCAGTGGGCGTGGGCATCAGGCCACGCCGCCGGCAGCGTGGCCTAAAAGCCGAAACCGATATGGCATGGCAGCCGATCGGCGATGAAGAACCTCCGCTAACCTCAGACCACCGTACCATTGGCAGCACGCAACGCAGCGATACGCTCGGTCAGCGGCGGATGACTCAGAAACAGCTTGCGCAGGCCCTCCCCGACGCCGCCAGAGATGCCGAATGCCTCGACCTGCGTCGGCAGCGTGCTCTGACCATGATTCAGCGAAAGCCGCTCTAGGGCCGCGATCATCTTGGGACGTCCGGCCAAATGCGCGCCGCCAGCGTCGGCGCGAAACTCGCGACGACGCGAGAACCACATCGCAATCATTGTCGCGAACAGGCCAAATACCATCTCCAGCACGAACACGATGATGTAGTAGGCAAAGCCACGACCGCTGTCACGATTGCCCGACAACGCACTGTCGACCACTCCGCCGACCACGCGTGCAAGCACGATGACGAAGGTGTTGAGTACCCCCTGCAGCAACGCCATCGTAATCATGTCGCCGTTGGCGACGTGACTGATTTCGTGGCCTAGCACCGCCTCGGCCTCGTCCTCGCTCATGTTGTGCAGCAGGCCCGTGGACACCGCCACCAGCGCATTGTTGCGGTTAGCCCCCGTCGCGAAGGCATTGATTTCCGGCCCATCGTACACCGCCACCTCTGGCATCCCGATGCCGGCGGCCCGGGCTTGTCGGCGCACGGTCTCCAGCAACCAGCGCTCGGTAGAGTTGCGCGGCTCGGTGATGACCTGCGCGCCGGTGCTTCGCTTGGCCATGAATTTGGACATGAGCAGCGAAATTAGCGATCCGCCGCAGCCGAAAATCGCTGCCATTACCAGCAGCCCGCTCATCTGGGCGGAATTGACGCCTAATAGCGACATCACCACGCTGGCCAGGATCAGCACCGCAAAGTTGGTAGCAAGAAAAAGGGCGATGCGGGTGATCATGGATGCGCGGGCTCCGCGTGAAAGAAGGAAGGCGACGTAGCCGAATCTGCGGGCTGTCCCGCTTGAAATCAAGCTGAAACCTGACTGACGATTCAGCCGACCATGATGCCTTTCCCCTACCACGGCCGGTTCGCGCCTTCTCCCACCGGCCCGCTCCATTTCGGCTCACTATTGGCCGCGCTAGGCAGCTGGCTGCTAGCGCGCCAGGCCGGTGGCACATGGCACGTGCGGATCGAAGACATTGACCCCCCCCGCACCGTCGCCGGTGCTGCCGAGGCACAGCTACGCACGCTGCACGCGTTCGCCCTGCACCCAGACGCACCTGTGGTACGCCAGAGCGAACGCCACCCGTTGTACACCCAAGCATTGGACACTCTAATGCAACGCGGACTCGCCTTTCGCTGCGGCTGCAGCCGCGCCGACCTGGCGGCGGTCGGTGGCATTCATCACCGCTGCGTCGCCCCGCCGTCGCGTGGACAGCACGCCGTGCGTTTACGAGTGCTTCCCGGACACCGGACCGGCTTCATCGATGGCGTCCAGGGCCGCATTGAGCAAGACGTGCATGCCGAGATCGGCGATTTTGTGCTGCGCCGCAGCGACGGCCATTGGGCTTACCAGCTGGCAGTCGTGGTGGACGATGCCGAACAGGGCATCACTGACGTGGTCCGCGGTGCTGACCTGTTGGACTCCACTCCGCGCCAGATCCTGCTCCACGAGTCCCTCGGGTTGCGTCCACCGCGCTACTTGCACTTGCCATTGGCGCTGGATATGGCCGGCCGAAAACTCTCGAAGTCAGACGCTGCCCGCCCCCTGGACGATAACGATCCGATGCCGGCCTTGCGTCGTGCCTGGGTCCATCTGGGTCAGCCGCCTGAGGCACTTCCGTCGTGCGGTGGCGCCGCACAGATGCTGCAAAGGATGCTGCAGCATTTCAACCCGGGGCGGATCCCGCCCAAATCGTCGCCGTCTTAGCGCGGCGTGTTCACAGATCGACGATCCGGCCTAGAATCGTCGCCTTCCTGGCTGGCCTTTGGAGCGTCCCCGCATGACATCCCGCGTCGCACTGGTCACCGGTGGTACCGGCGGCATCGGCACGGCCATCTGCAGGCGCCTAGTGGGCCAGGGACACCGTGTGGCCAGCAACTATCGCAATGAGGAGAAGGCGCGGCAGTGGCAGCAACGCATGCGGGCCGAAGGCTGCAACGTCATGCTGTTCCGCGGCGATATCGCCTCATCGGAGCACGCCCGCGCATTGATCGAAAACATAGAGGCCGAACTCGGGCCGGTCGAGATACTGGTCAACAATGCCGGCATCACCCGTGACACCACCTTCCATCGGATGACGCCAGAGCAATGGCATGAGGTCATCAATACCAATCTTAACTCGGTATTCAACGTGACTCGCCCGGTCATTGAGGGCATGCGCAAGCGAGGTTGGGGCCGCATCATCCAAATTAGCTCAATCAACGGTCTGAAAGGTCAGTACGGGCAGGCTAACTACGCCGCAGCCAAAGCTGGCATGCATGGCTTTACCATCTCGCTGGCACGCGAAAACGCAGCGTTCGGCATTACCGTAAACACCGTATCCCCGGGCTACGTAGCCACCGACATGGTGATGGCCGTACCCGAAGAGGTACGTGCCAAGATCGTCGCCGAGATTCCCACCGGGCGGCTTGGCCGGCCCGAGGAGATTGCCTACGCGGTGACGTTCCTGGTGGCCGAAGAGGCCGCCTGGATCACCGGCTCCAACCTCGATATCAATGGCGGTCATCACATGGGCTGGTAAGTCATATGCTGCACCGTGCCGCAACGTGCTGATATCGAAGCAAAATCCGTGCTGCGCAACATTTTTTAGACAAAATTCTCCGCCATCTTTGACTTTCGTCGGTTGCAAGCGCTGTTGCACTGCGCCATCCTGACCACCTGCCCGTCACGAGTACGCGATCCATGGCCGGACTTCGCATCATCAAGAAGTACCCTAACCGCCGCCTGTACGACACGGAAATTTCCAGTTACATCACCATTGAAGACGTGCGTCAGCTGATCATCGACGGTGAGGATTTTGAGGTACGCGACGCCAAGAGCGGCGAGGACCTGTCCCGGTCAGTATTGCTGCAGATCATCGCCGACCAAGAGTCAGATGGCGAACCCATGCTCTCAACGCAGTTGCTGAGCCAGATCATTCGTTTTTACGGCGATTCGCTGCAAGGCTTTATGGGCAACTACCTTGAGCGCAGCATGCAGGTATTCCTGGAGCAGCAGCAGCAGTTCCGCCAGCAAATGGGCAACCTGCTCGGGCAGACTCCGTGGGCAATGATGAACCAGCTCACTGAGCGTAACCTGGAGCTATGGCAGGACTTCCAGCGCAGCTTCAGCAATGGCTTTGGCCGTCCTACTGGTTCAAGTGGCCCGGGCGCGGGTGGCCCCCCCCCTGCGTCTGGCAACGCCACCGGGCCGAGCAAAGCTCGCAACGGCGGCCGCTAACGTCGCATACCTTATTAAGGCGCTCCCTGTCAGCGGACAGGGGCTTGCACACCTAGCCAGCATGCCCTTCTCTCGCGCCGCAAAGATCAACGCGAGATGCTGTCTTGGCATGTCTCCTCCCGCTACGTAATCAGTGGCGGCTAGCGCATGCGGAGCAGATCCGCTTGACTCGGTAGCCGCAGGCTCGCAGTTTTTCGACCAGCCCCTCTTCGCCCAACAGGTGAAGCGCACCGACCACTACCAGAACGTTGCCCTTGGTCGGGGCGTCCTGGAGCATTTCCTTGAGCTGGGGTACCCAACGGTCATTGCGTTCGACATCGATGCGGCGGTACAGCGCCGGGTATTGCCGCCACAGGTCCTGGGCCATCTCGTGCCACAACAGCGCGGCGTCACCATGGCGCCAGGCGGCATGCAAGCGCTCGATTTGCCTATCGCCCCCCTCACCAGCATCCTCCAGCGCCTCAGCCAGCATCTGCCGCTGTTCCTGTGTCGTCATGCCGGCCAGCAGTGCGATCTGATCATCGGCCCGCTCCAGACCTGTCGCTGACTTGCCGGACGCACGTGCGCGTCGCATGAAATAGCGATCCAATCCCAACACCGGTTGCATGCCCTGCTGCGCCATCGAGGTGAGGCTTATAGTGAGGCCGACAAACCACGGCCTATAGTGTTGCCATGCCTCCAGCGGCAGCTGGCGCTTTTCAGCATAGGCCTGCAACTTGCGCCAGGTCCGCGTATCTAATTCTTGCTGCAGCGTCTGGCCGTCCTGACGTTGTGCGGCCCGCATCATCTGTCGCGACAGCTCAGGCGAATCCATCTCTTCCGGCGCCAGTTCGAACACCAGCCGGCGAGCATCAGCAAAAGCCTGATCCACGTCCGACGAAACAGGATAGTCCTCCGGCTTTAGCAGATGAAACGAACCAAGTAGGTACAGCCGCGCTTGCCCCTGACTGACTTCCCACAGCAGCGGTACCGGCGGCTGCGTGGCCATATCGCGCACCGGCACCGCTGCCGACAGCGGTACGACGACGAGCAGCAGTGAGAGCAGCATCAGCCACGCCCCGGCTGCTCGCCATTGCGGCCTGCGTGGACCTGGTCTGGTCAGGTCGCGTGCTGCCATCAGCGTAGCGCGCCAGACATGCCGACACTTTGCGGCTCAGGCCGCTGGTAGCGCTTCTCGCCCGCAGTCACCTCAAGGTCGAGTCGATTCTCCGGCGGCGGCAGTGGGCAGGTCGCAAACGCTGTGAATGCGCACGGCGGGTTGTAAGCACGATTGAAATCAAGCACTACTCGCCCCTGTGGATCGGGTACAGCCACGTCGAGAAAGCGCCCGGCGGGGTAGCTACCATGACCGCTGGTGCGATCGGCAAACACCACAAACAGCGGCTGTCCCGGCTCGCCGATCGCCTCCAGTCGATAGTGCTGACCGTTTTTATCGAACTCGACCGTACCGGCATGAGGCTGATCGGCGGTGATGCCGATGATGTCCACGATCGGCAGCGCGTTGCCGGCTGCACTGGGCACGAAGTGCGCCGTGATGCGCCACTCTGGATCCGCCGGCCAGTAGTCAAGACCGGCGAAATGCACGCGCGCATCAGCGCTGGCGTGACGTACCCGCAACGCACGGCGGTCACCGCGCTGGATCAACGTCAGCTGCCCCTTATCTCCGTCGAATCCGATCCGGGTCGGCTGCGCGTCGCGATCACTGTAGAACCGGATGCGGCCGGTGAGCGGCTTACCCTCCGCAGTGAGCATGGCAGCCGTCTCGGGCGTAAACCAGACCGCATCGTCATCCACCGCGATCCGACCCAGCCGGGACGGCCCGACCGCCAGACGGATATCGCTGCCCGGGCCGCTGCCGATCGAGTGCGCCTTCGTCTCCAGCCAGTGCAGACCGACCAGGCTGGTCCAGCCATCAGGCTTAAGCAGCTCCTTCAGGCGCTGTGCGCGCCAGGCCTGGTTTTCAGCGAGAAAGACCTTATCAGCGGCCGGGGCCAGCTGTATCGATGTGACGGCCGGCGCCATGTCGCGACCACATCCCGCCAATAGGAACATAGCTAACATGCCCGTGCCGGTGCAGATGCCGGTGCAGATGCCGCGCGCGCGGGCCCGCGCAAGCAGCGGCCCCACCCACCTCGCTCGGGTAAACCATACGCTGCCGTGGCAATAGCCTAGGCTCCGGCGAGTGATCAGCACTGGCTTCGCCTCCACATGCGCCTCGGTTGACGATTGCGTAAGCGGCATCCTCAACGGCCCCTCAGAAACCAGCGGTCGATCTCAGCCAGCGTAAAACGCGCCCAGGTCGGGCGCCCATGGTTGCATTGCCCAGAACGCTCGGTTGTTTCCATATCGCGCAACAGCGCGTTCATCTCAGGGATGGTCAATCGCCGATTGGCGCGTACCGCACCGTGGCAGGCCATCGTCGAAAGCAGCTCGTCACGCGCGCTGGCCACGCGATGGCTCTGTCCATGCTCGCGTAGGTCGCCCAGGACATCGCGTAACAGCGCATCGGGATCAGCGTGAGCGAGCAACGCCGGGATGCTACGCACATGGAGCGAGCCCGGGCCACTGCGGGTCACCTCAAAACCAAGCTGTGCCAGCGTTGCCGCCTCGCGTTCGGCGAGGTCGGCCTCGCGCTCACCGACTGCCAGGGTGATCGGCACCAATAGCGGCTGTGCACGCAACCCAATACCGTCGTGCGCGCTCTTGAGCCGCTCGTAGCCGATGCGCTCATGCGCGGCATGCATGTCCACCACGATCAGCCCCTCGGCGTTTTCGGCCAACACGTAGATGCCGTGCAGCTGCGCGATCGCATAGCCCAGCGGCGGCACTCCGCTGACCTCATCGGTCGGCGGCAAGGTAGCCCGATCTTCCACAGGCCCCAACGGCAACGAATCCCTCGTAGGGTCGATCTCGGTTGCCGTGCCCGGCGGCGCGTAAAGCGCGGCGTAGGCGGCAGGTGCCTCCGCTACCCGCAGGCCCAACGGCGACTGGCTCGGCCGCCACGGCGCAGGTGCCGGCATCGACGCGCTCCCCCCGACCGTTGCCACTCCGGACGCCGGCAACGTGCCGTTAGCAACCGCCGGCGTGCTGCCGGCGCGCGTCTGCGCCAACGCCTCACTCAGCGTACGGTAGACAAAATCATGGATCAGCCGAGCATCGCGAAAACGCACCTCGTGCTTGGCCGGATGCACGTTGACATCGACTCGGGTCGGGTCTAGCTCAAGGAACAACACGTAAGCAGGCTGACGGCCGTGATAGAGCACGTCGCCATAGGCCTGTTTGACCGCGTGAGCAATGCTGCGATCGCGCACCGAACGGCCGTTGACATATAGGTACTGCTGGTCCGCACTGGCGCGCGAATAGTGAGGCTGGGCGATCCAGCCATGCAAACGTAGCCCGGCAGCGCTGTGATCCACGCGCAGCGCCTGTCGTGCAAAGTCCTCACCCAGAGTCTCGCCCAGCCGCGCATCCGAATACAGGTCACCAGGTTTGTAACGGCGCGAGGGCTTGCCGTTGTGCGAGACACGTAGTTCCACATCGGGCCGTGCCAATGCCAGCGAGCGCAGCCATTCTTCGATATGTCCCAGCTCGGTGCGCTCGGCGCGCAGGAATTTGCGCCGCGCGGGTACGTTGTAGAACAACTCGCGCACTTCCACCGTCGTGCCAGGTGCATGTGCACGTGGCATCACCTCGCCAAGCTTGCCACCCTCGACGGGGAGTGCCGCGCCATGCGCGTCCTGCACGCGTCGCGAGGCCAGAGTAAAACGGCTAACCGAAGCGATTGAAGGCAGGGCCTCGCCACGGAAACCGAGCGTAGCCACCGCTTCCAGGTCATCCAGCGACGCTATCTTGCTAGTCGCGTGACGCGACACCGCTAACGGCAACTCGGTCGGCGCGATGCCACCGCCATTGTCACGTATCCGGATCAGACGCACCCCACCTTCTTCCAACTCGATGTCCACGCGCGTGGCGCCAGCGTCGAGGGCGTTCTCGACCAGCTCTTTGACCACCGAGGCTGGCCGCTCCACCACTTCACCGGCGGCGATCTGGTTAATCAGGATCTCAGGTAATTGGCGGATGGTCATCGCGCGTCGCTCCACCGCATCATTGACGGCGACATTGGCGGAATGCGAAGGAAAACAGGCATCGGTACGGCTCTGAACGCAATCGAACGGAGATGATAGCGTTTCCCGCAGCAGGCTCGACGATGCTACGCGCAGTGACGTAAAGAAGTGCGCAATCGCACGAGGCGCGACGGAATCACAGCAAGACCGAGACGGTACCGACAACGCTCAGAACGTAATCCCTGGCGTCACCCGAGGTATAAGCCAGCGCAGCGCTAACCGACACTGATGACTAACGGCTTCCGCCGGCAACCGTACCGGCAGCCGCAGCGGCCTCGGCTTCCGCCCGCGCGGCATACAGCGTTCCCGGCGGTGGCTGGCGGGTAAAGAAGGTGTTCACGCCCTCAAGCACCGCCGCAGCCAGCTTGCGCTGGTAGGCCGGAGTGACTAGGCGCGCCTCCTCGACTGGATTGGAGATGAAGGCGGTCTCCACCAACATCGCGGGCATGTCCGAGGTACGCAATACCGCAAAGTTGGCACGCTCCAAATGAGGCTTGTGGCTGTCACCGATATCTTTGAGCCCCTCCAACACATGCCCCGCCGCGTCTTCCGACGCCTTCATGTGGCCGCTCTGGGCCAGATCAATCAGCACGTTGGCTAGTGTGTTATCCGTCTGCTGTAGGCGTACCCCCCCCACTAAGTCAGCGGCGTTTTCTTTGTCGGCCAGCCAGCGCGCGCGCTGTGAGGACGCCCCTTTGGTCGATAGAACGTAAACCGATGCACCGCTAGCACTACGATTATCAGCAGCGTCGGCATGAATCGAAATAAAGATGTCCGCTCCTGCGGCGCGCGCCTTTTTGGCGCGCATCGGCAGCGGAATAAAAACGTCAGAATCGCGGGTGAGATAGGCCTTGAGCCCGGGTGTTGCATTGACCTGACGCGCCAACTCGCGACCCACTGCCAACGTTACGTCTTTTTCACGCTTTCCTGTGGGGCCAATCGCGCCAGGGTCCTGCCCCCCATGACCGGGATCAATCGCAATCACCAGCGGCCGCATCCCCGGCTTCATCTTCACCCGTGTTGCCGAACTCGGCATCACCGGACGCGGTGCCAACTCAGGTTCTGCGCCGGGATCGGGCGTCGAACTCGATACCGCAGCCGGAGCCGTATTCATCGCCACACCACCGCCGTTGAGGATCGCGGATGGAGAGTCTTGGCTTGGCTTCGAAACCTGCGGCGCACTGACTCTGGCCGAGGTCGGAGTCGGAATACCTGTGGCAACGGTCGTGACGGGCCGTGGCTCCGCCGCAGGCACAGGTGGCGGCGCGGTGGTGGCGGCGCGAGTTACCGATGCGGTCAATGCGGACGTCGCGCGCGCAGCCTCAGCGCGCGCGTCCGGCGTCACTGTCGCGGGCGTCGCCGCTTGAGCAGCCGTCGCAACGGCGCCCGTCGGCACTGACTCTCCGGGCCATTCAATCACCAACGTCGAGCCACTGCTGTTACGCAGAAGCTGTGGCTTAAACGCAACCACTGAGCCTGACAGATCAAACACCACGCGGAATGTACCTGGCACCGGCTGTCCGGTGCGCACGGCGGTGACCACACCACCGGCAGCGGGTATTTTCAAGCCACGTGCAGCTGCGGAATCGGGAAAATCGACCACCAGCCGGTTCGGACCGGACAACGAGATGGTCTTGTAGCCACCGCTCCCCACCAGCTGGATTTCAGCACGGGTGCCGGTAGCCCCCGCGTTGAGTACTACGTCACGGATTTCGCCGGCATCCGAGTTAAATACCGGCGCACCGATGCCGATGGCAAGCGCGAGGGCGATGCAGTGGCGGTTCCCCAAGGTCATAGAGCCGGATTCAATCATTCAGCGGCATCAATTGCAATATGTTTTCCCTTAATAATCCGTAACCTGCCAGACTTTGTTGCAAGTTTCTGGCAAGAGCGGGCCGCATCCATGCGTCGGGGCTCGATTTATGCCCGTCTCAACGGCCTGTCGGCGCCCCCCCATCAGGTTAATTGGAGATCAATTCCCGCAACGCCGGGTCGGCCATCAGACGCACGATCCAGTCGCGCCCAGCGCTCCCGTTTTCCGGCTGTAATGCCCAGCGTCGGCCGTCGCCGTGCACCGCCAGGCGCACGGTCAGGTCCACCGGCGGCAACGCGCCAACGCCACGCTCGGGCCATTCGACCAGCCACAAACTGGCGCTGGCTTCGTCGAGCCCCAGGAAATCCAGTTCACTGGCGTTACCGAGTCGATACAAGTCCAGATGCCAGGCTTCGCTGCCATCGTCGAGCTGATACCGCTCCACTAATGTGTAGGTCGGGCTGCGGATCGTGCCGCGCACGCCGAGTGCGCGCAGCATCGCGCGCGCCAGGGTGGACTTGCCGGCTCCCAGATCGCCCTGCAGCTGCACCACCGACTGCGCCGGCCGGGTGACCGCCAGTAGCGCCCCCAGCCGCTCGGTGGCTTCGCTGGTGCCCAGCCATCCCTCAATCATCGCCGACGTCCCATATTAGCCAGCCGACGCAGCTGCGGCAGCAGATCAGTCGGCAGTAATCCTCGCTCCCCTTGCACAGCGGCAGCGTCACCTGCGCAGGCGTGCAACAGCGCGCCGAGCGCAGCCGCGTCGAAGAGTGGGTGGCCCTGCGCGACCAGCGCCGCGATCGTACCGGTCAACAGGTCCCCCATGCCGCCGACCGCCATGCCGGGATTGCCAGCGGCGATGATGCGCGGCATGCACTGGGGCGCGGCCACTATGGTGCCGGCCCCCTTCAAGACCACCACGGCATCGAAGCGCCCGGCCAGGGCCTGGGCCGCAGCCATGCGATCATGCTGAACCTCTATAGTGGTCAGCCCCAGCAGGCGTCCGGCCTCCCCCGGGTGCGGGGTAAGCACCGTGCCGGGCAACGGTCGCGGCGAGCCCGCCAACAGATTGAGTGCATCAGCATCAATCACCTGCGGCTTGCCGCAGGCAAGCACCAGCTGCCACAGCGCACGTGCCCAATCGTCCTGACCGAGCCCCGGCCCGATTGCCACTGCATCCGATGACGCCAGCAGCGGCGGCAGATCAGCACCGTCCTCGAGTGCACGTACCATCGCTTCCGGGCATCGCGCCAGCAGTGGCGCGACGTGCGGACTGCGCGTGGCGACCGCAACCAGACCCGCCCCACTGCGCAACGCCGCCTCGGTCGCGAGCATCACCGCCCCCCCCGTGCCCTCATTGCCACCGACACACAGCACCCGACCGGATTCACCCTTGTGAGTATTGAGCCGCCGTGGTGGCAACCGTTCAGCCAGCGCACCGGCGTCCCAGACCTGCGCGCTCGGGGTTACCGACGCGATCGTCGAAGACGGCACATCAAGCCGGTGCAATACCCGCTCGCCGACATGCTCAAGCGCATCGCCTGTATACAGCCCAAGGTGCGGCACGATGAACTGCAGAGTCAGCCGCGCATGTACCGCCGCGCCCGGGGCAATGCCATGCTCGGCATCGACGCCGCTGGGTACGTCCAGCGCCAACACTGGCGCACCGGCGCGTTCGACCGCTTCGATCAGCGCGACGCTGGCTGTATCCGGCGCCCGGTTGAGGCCAATCCCAAACAACGCGTCCACCAGCACCTCAGCGTCGTCGAGTTGGCACGGAAACAGGGCGATTCGGCCGCCAGCCGCTAGGTAATCGGTGCAGGCACGCTGAGCCAGCGCCGATACCGGCCCACGCCCGGGCAGGTGTACCACGCGAACCTGCCGACCGGCCCGGTGTAGCAAGCGCGCCAGTACGTAGCCATCGCCGCCATTGTTGCCGGTGCCACAGATGACCGCGATACGTCGCGCCTGTGGCCAGCGCTCGGCCAGCAGCTCGAACGCAGCGGCACCCGCGCGCTGCATCAGCACGTAAGGATCACCGCCGAGCAGTGCGGTGGCGTGCGCATCGATCATGCGCGCGGCAGCGGTATCGTAGAGATCGAGCGGTTCAGACATGCATGAATTCTACGGCGAGTCGTACAAAGATGGCGGCAGTGGGCGTTGTGTAAGCCCTGCTCATCCACCGTGTTCACAGCATGCGGACCATAGACACTTACTTATCAACGCCGGAATTAACGCCGGACCCAAACCCCTCAATGACGATCGTCCCGGCTAGGCGATGAAGACAGCCATGGCCCCCTCAAGCCATCCTTGGAGCGCTCCCAGGGACACCGCAGCTAGCAGACATGCAGCACCTCTATCACCCTCGCCCACCCCACCCGCACTGTGACGCCTGACGCATCCGCGCCAGGGTCGTGATGCGAGATAATTCACCAATGCCTGCCCGCGACGATCAGATCCTCACCCCGAGTCAGCTCAATACCCTCGCCCGCGACCTGCTCGAAGGCGCGTTCCCGCTGGTGTGGCTAGAGGCCGAGCTCGGCAACGTCACGCGCCCGGCATCGGGGCACCTGTACTTCACGCTAAAGGATGCGCGCGCGCAGGTGCGCTGTGCGATGTTCCGACCCAAGAGCCAATGGCTGAAATTCCAGCCGCGCGAGGGCCTACGGGTGCTCGCGCGCGGCCGACTGACGCTATACGAGGCTCGTGGCGACTACCAGCTGGTACTTGACCACCTTGAAGAGGCTGGCGAAGGGGCACTACGCCGTGCCTTTGAACAGTTGCGCGCACGACTGGAGGCCGAGGGGCTGTTCGATTCGTCGCGCAAGCGTGCGTTGCCCGCGCATCTGCGCCGACTGGCGGTCATAACATCACCCACCGGTGCGGCGGTGCGTGACGTACTGAGTGTGCTTGCGCGACGCTTCCCGATGCTTGAGGTTGAGCTGCTACCCGCGCTGGTGCAGGGCGATAGCGCGGCCGCACAGCTATCTGACCTGCTGCAACGTGCCGACGCCAGCGGCCGCTATGACGCGATTCTGCTGACCCGCGGCGGCGGCTCACTGGAAGACCTCTGGGCGTTCAACGACGAGCGGCTGGCGCGCTCGATCGCAGGCAGTACTACACCGGTAGTGTCCGCGGTTGGCCACGAAACCGACTTCACCCTGGCCGATTTCGCTGCTGACCTACGTGCCCCCACACCTTCGGTCGCCGCCGAGCTGCTGGTACCCGACCAGCGCGAGCTGGCGTTAAGGGTTCAGCGTGCCCGTAGCCGACTACTGCAACTACAGCAGCATGGTCTGGACCAAGCAATGCAGCGCAGCGACCGCGCCGCACTGCGCCTGAACGCATGCAGCCCGCAGGCCCGCCTGCGGTTACTCCAGCGACGCCAGGAAGAGGCATTCCGCCAGCTACACGCCCAGCGTCGGCGGCTGTTTGAGCAGCTGCGGGGGCGTCTGCAGCGCGCAGCCGCAGCATTGCGATTGCACGACCCCATGCGAGAGCTCCCGCGTCTGCGCCAGCGTCTGCTAGCGGCCAATCCTCAGCCACTGATACAGCGAAGACTGCAACACGAGTCGTTGGCACTGCGCGGACTGGCGCGCTCGTTGGAGGCCATCAGTCCACTGGCGACCGTGACGCGCGGCTACGCCATCCTGACCCGCGCAGACGACGGCACGCTGGTACGTGTACGCCAGCAAGTCCAGCCCGGAGAGCGCCTGAACGCGCGTATCGGTGACGGCACACTGGTACTACGCGTGGAGCCAGACGAACGCTGACGCGCTCCTACGTTCGTGGGAGCGCGTTCTGTACGCGATGGGGCTTTCAGTCACGACCCGCGCACACCCGCACACATCACCCGCAAAGGTGCAGCACGCACGAAGCGCACTACTAGCAATCTGCATAGTCAGTGAGCGGGACCCGCACTACCTGACTCGACTCAGGCGTGCATGGCAGAGGTCCTGCGCTGCCAACCTTGCAACACGATCGTCGCGAGTTTGACCGGGTTATGGTCAAAGTGATGGCCGCCAGGCCGCGTAAACACCTCCACCCCCCGCGTGGCGAGCTCGGGGCACAGCGTATCTTTCTCTTCTTCACCATTGATGCACTGCAACAACGACGGCGGCATTTTTATCAATTCCGGCAAGACCGGCACCTGGGCGTCCTCAGCCAATCCCAGCCAACCACGGATTTGCACTTTGAAATCGGCTCCGTGCGCCAACCCGAGCAGCGTGACCAGACGTACCTGATCGCGCTGCGCCTGCGGCAAGCGTTGGTAGGCAAATGGCATCACATCCGCACCGAACGAATAGCCCACCAGCGCCACGTCATTGATTTGCCAGCGGTGCTGGTAGGTGTCAATCACCCGGGCAAGATCATCGGCGATCTGTTGCGGGCTGTGGCGACTCCAGAAGTAGCGCAGGCTGTTCCAGCCAATCACCGAGACACCTTGCCGATTCAGCTCGGCGGCGATCCCCTTATCCAACTCACGCCAGCCACCGTCGCCGGAAATCATGATCGCCAGCCGATGGCTGCCGGGCACTGGCATTTCCACCAGCGGCAATGCCGCAACGCCAAGACCGACCAGAGAAGGGAATCGCGCGGTGACCGCCTGCGTAAGCTGGTTTGCCGAGGTAGTGTTTGATAGCGCTGTCAACGTTCCCTGTTCCTGACTTGGCGCGCCGGAAGCGCAGGCGAGCTGATAGCCGCTGGGCGCCTGCCCCACCACTACCGCACCTCCCAGTAAATCCGGCGGGGCGGAGGCCATCGCCTGACGGACCAACAACGCTCCCGTACCGTCACCCACCAGGAGCGGCGGCTGGAATGTCCCGGCATTGGTGCCGTGCAGTAAATGCTTTGCAAGCCGTTCAGCGTCGTCCGCTAACCGCGAACAGTCCACCGGCGTGCTCTCGCCGACACTGTGCAGATAATGCGAGGTATCGATCATCGCCACCAGCGCCCCCTTACTGACCAACTGCTGTGCCGTGGCGCGCGCGCGCGCCGGCGCAGCGACATCGGGGAACATCACGACCATTGCCCGAGGCGCACCTTTGGGTTTCAAAATCTCGGGCTTGCCGTAGCGCCCGCCGGCCGTATCGCCGACGTGCCGCGCGACCGCAAAGCCGCTGCCTGCGACCAATAGCAATGCCATACTCCATCGAAATAACCACATCGGCCACGACATACCGCACTCCAGCTACATCACTTATAAGCGATGTAACAGCATGCACTTGTCTTGCGGCGCCAGCACCTGAGTGCTTCCGCGACGTTTGCAGGGATTAAGCGACGTCGGAAATCGGTCGGTTTACTGTGTACAGAATCGCTGCCGGTACTCCAGCGCCTTGGGCATCAGTGCCCGCAGATTCTGGATGCGGGTACCCGGATCGGGATGGGTCGACGCAAACGCCGGCGGCGACTGTCCACCGCTAACCTGCTCCATACGTTCCCACAGCCCAATCGCCTGACGCGGGTCAAAGCAGGCTGCCGCAGCGAGCATCAAGCCGACTTCGTCAGCCTGGGTCTCATGGCTGCGTGCATAAGGCAGCAGGTAGCCATAGCCCATGGCCGCCATCATCAGCTGCTGTTGCTGAGAGTCCATGCCGCTGGCGGCACCGGCCATTTGCCCGATCTGACTGAGCTTCTGCTGGGCCATCCGCTGCGCGCCATGGCGCAACAGGGCATGGGCGATCTCGTGCCCCATCACCACCGCCATCGCATCTGCATTGCCTGCGACCGGTAACAGGCCCGTATAGACCGCCATCTTGCCGCCCGGCAAACAAAACGCATTGGCCTGGTCGGATTGGATGACATTGACCTCCCAATCAAAGTTACGCGAGATATGGTTGGGCTGCATGCCGTGCTCGGCGGCCAGTGCGGTCTCAACCGGATCGACCTTGGCAATCAGTCTTTGCGCGATCGCTCTGACCTGCGCAGCCTGCTGCGAATTTGGGTCGATCGGATGCTCCTGACTCAGGATCTGCTGGTAGGCCTGCAATCCCAATGCCTTTTCTTGCTCTACACCAAGGGTGCCGTCGATCAGCACCTTCTGACCGGTATAGGGATCCTCCGTGCGGTTGGAAAACCAGTAGTAGGCCGCATAGCCAGCAAACAGGAGCAACACGCCCCAGCGCAGATTGCCAAACAGCCCAGGACGTCGACGTGTTGACCCGTCCCGCCCATCCAAAGATTGGTTCGCCATCTTGCCCTCTGTCCCTCCAGATTCATCAGATCCCGCGCACCAGGCGGAAGCCGATCCTGGCACTGGTGGTGTCCGAATCTTGTGATAGCCGCCAAGAGGCACGCGTTTGCTCAGGTGAATTCGCCCAGCTGCCACCTCGGACCAGACGACGCCTGCAGCCAGGATTGAACCAGGCCACACCGTCGGCTGGCGCCCGACGGTAGTTGGAATGCCAGCAATCGGCCACCCATTCACTCAGGTTGCCCGCCATATCGTGCAAGCCCCAGCGGTTGGCGTGGAAGCTCGCCACGGGTGCCGGTCCCCAATAGCCGTCGCCGTAGCCCACGAAGGCATTGCTCCAATGCCGTCCATTCGGTGCGACATCATTGCCCCCGGTGAAGTTGCCAGCGCCCGCCGGAGGGGTCCCGGCATCCCCCCAGGGATAGCGCCCGGTACTACCGGCGCGCAATACATATTCGAATTCGGCCTCGGTCGGCAACCGATAGTGGCGACCGGTCTGGGCCGACAGCCAAGCCGCGTAGGCTTCTGCGTCGCGAACGCTGACGTGCATCACCGGCGCGTTGGGCGCGGCACGGCCACCGTCGTATCCGGACTGCCAGTCCACACCACTACGGCGGATGAAGTTACCGGAACGCTCGTCGTACACCACCGAGTGACCACGACGGGTAGCGCGCGGGCGCACCTTGGTTTGCTCAACGAAACTGCGAAACTGCGCCACAGTCACTTCGGTGATCGACATCGCAAAACCGCGTTCAAAGCGGACATAGTGTGCTGGACGCTCGGCGTCAGTGGCGGCCGGATCGGCTTCGCTCGCCCCCATCATGAACGCACCATGCGGCACCACAATCATCTGAGGTCCGCGGTCACCATCACTCATCGCATCCGTGAACACTTGGCCGGGTCGGAAACTCCCGTAGTGAATCGCCAGTTCGACCCGCTGGCGCAAGTCCGCCACCTGGGTATCGCCGGGTGCAGCAATGCGCAGCGCCTCGGCAAGCTTCTCGCGTGCCAGCTTCAAGCCTGGTGGCGAAGTCAGCTCACGCAGCGCGCCATCGTACAGCGCGCCAACCTGACGCTTACGGATAAAGGTGACTCGCATCCGGGCATCGGCCAGCGCTGGCGAACCAGGGCGGACCTCCCCTGCCACCTGCAGCCAGTGCCCCGCCAGCTGAAAATCAGCGGCCTCAGCCGCCAACTCGGCACGGCGAATCAGCCCACTCTCAACGGCCGCGAGCCCCTGTGCGGCGCGAGTGCCATCCGGGTCCAGCTTCAGCGCCTCACGGAAGTTATCCAACGCTCCATTGCCATCCTCGCCAAGGCGTCCGGCGCGGAGGTCCTCCTCACCGGCGCGATTGAACGCGAGCACCCGTTGCAGCGTTTCTACGCGCCCCAGCAACGCACGCACCCGCGCATCCTTCGGGGCCAGTGACAGCGCCACCATCGCCAGCAGCTGGGCGCGCTCCAGCTCATCGCCTTCGCCCTCGCTCTGGGCCAGCAAACCCCTACCTTGCGTTAGCAGCCGCTGCAACGCGGTTCGCAGGCCCGCGTTGGCGGCCGTATCGCCCGGAACCAAGGTGCGGATTGCCAAATAGAGTGGGATCGCATCGTCGGCATGCTCAAATAACCGGCCGTGCTTCAGCGCCTGCGCGGCGCGGCGACGCGCCTGCGGTAGCTCATCGCGATCCAGCACGACCGTCGGCGGATGCCAGCGCGCCACCGATTCGTCGGTGCCCTCACCGCCAATCGTCACCTGCGGCACATCGACTGGCACTTCGGCCGACGTGGTGGCTGCCGGCATCGGTGAGCGCGAGCATGCTGCGGTCAGCAATGCGACCAACACAGAAAACGCAGCGCGTTTTGGCAACCTTCCTCCTACCATGCGTAAAATCACCTGCACGCCAGCGCTTTAGGGCTGCGGCCCCATCCAGCCGTGACAGGCACAAAGCCTCGAGCAGGGCTAGGCTATTCTTACCTACCCGACCCTGACTTCGCATCACGGACTTCACGTGCCCCACTGGATCACCCAGCCCGCCGACCTCAATACCCACCTGCAGAGCCGCCCGACTCGGATCGGATTGGACACCGAATTCATCCGCGAACGCACCTATTGGCCGCAGCTGGCATTGGTACAGATAGCCGTTAACGATGAAATCCTGCTCGTCGATCCATTGGCGCCGGGTATTGCTGAGGCATTGAGACCCTGGCTGACCACACCAGACATCGTCAAGGTAATGCATAGCGCCAGCGAGGATTTGGTGACGTTCAAATGCGCCTGCGGGGTGCTGCCACGGCCGTTGTTCGACACTCAGATCGCGGCCGCGCTGGCGGGGATCGGCGCCGGACTGGGCTATCAGAAACTGGTCAACGAACTCACGGGCACGCTACTGACCAAGGGTGAGACCCGCTCGGACTGGCTGCGCCGACCACTCTCACCGGCCCAACTTGACTATGCGGCCGACGATGTGCGTCATTTGTTTGCACTCCAAGATGCACTCTCAGCACGACTGCAACGGCTGGGCCGCAGCGACTGGCTAGCCGAGGACGCCGAGCGTTTGCTGGGCACAGTCGAACACGATGAGCCCGAGCAGTGGCCGCACCTGGCAATACGCAGCGCACAATTTCTCGATCGTGATACGCAGCTGCGACTACTACGATTACTGCGCTGGCGTGACCGCCAGGCGCGCCAGAGCGACAAGCCACGCAGCTGGATCCTTGATAACGAAATGGCCGTCACCCTGGCACGCCTGCCCCCTGTCGACGAGGCCACGCTCCGGCAGCAGCTCGAACGGTTGCCCAAAGCGCCGCGTAAGCTCGTCCCTGACCTATGGCAAGCCTTGTCTACGCCACTCGAGGACGAGGCCGGCGCGCCGTTGGCGCTGACTGCGCAGGAAGATCACAAAGCGACGCTCAAACGCCTGCAAGAGGTCGTCGCCGTGCGCAGCCGGGAATTGGCCCTTCCCGATGGTGTATTGGCGTCGCGCCGCCATCTGGAATCGCTGATCGAACGCGGCCGCTGGCCAGCCGCGCTCGGCGGCTGGCGCAGACAGCAGTTGGAAGCGCGGCTAATTCCCCTACTGACCACCGTACCCACCGGCTGACCAACCTGGACACGAGCCACGCCATCGCTGGACGGCGTGACTCGTGCCGATTCCGGGGAACGGACACAGGCCCTGCGCCCTCACATCGGGCGTTGACGAGCGCTTAAACATCTAGGTGTAAACTGGTCGTTTTACGCCAGCAGCATGGTGCAGCTCCCCCGTAGCACAACGATTCGTGGCCCAGCCTTTATCCGCTCGCTTGCCAACCTGGGCGGGGGGGAGCTGCGTGCGCATGGCGGTGGACTGGCGGCCCGACTGAGTGAATGGTTGGACATCAACCATGCCATCGCGCTGTCCGCTGCGCTGGACCGCGCACGCACAACCGCATCCTCGACCTCAGCCGACGCAGATGATGCGTTGGCTGAAGGCATTCGCATCCGTGCTGAGCTGGCGGCCGCGATTGACAGAGACCGCGCCTTCGAAAGCGGGCCGGACGCCCCATCGGACTCTTCGTTCTTTCGCCAGCGCCATCTCGCTTTACAGCAAACAATGGAGGCTCGCATCAGCGAGCTACGCAATAAGCTGCGCGAGCAACTGACCCAGGTGGGGGCCGAACAGGCCCGACTCGCAGCGGTGGACGCCGTGATGGAACGGGCTCTAAGCCGACGTGAGCGGGGTTTACTGGCCCGTGCCCCGGTGCTGCTCAGCCGCCATTTCGAACGACTGCAACAATCCGCCCAGGTCATCGCCGAGGCTGCCGAGGGCGCCAACAGCCCTCCCCCACCTCTTCCCGCCACGTCCAGCGCTTGGCTGGACACATTCCGCCAGGACATGCGGCACACACTGCACGCCGAGCTGGATGTCCGCTTGTATCCCATCGAAGGTCTGCTCGCCGCCCTTCGCACCACGTCCTAAAGGGCCTTGACCGCACCATGTTCAGGAAATTGCTCAACCTTGTTGTATTTCTCCTCGGGCTCGCCGTGGTGGGCTGGATCGCTATCGGCTACGCCGGATCGAATCTGCTGGCACTGACCGTCGCGTTGGTAATCGGCGTCTGCTATCTCGGCGGTGCATTTGAGCTGTATCGCTACCGGCAGGCCACCCGCTCCTTGGATCAGGCGCTCAATGCGCTTTCCGCGCCGGTGGCACATCTTAGCGACTGGCTTGACCGCCTACATCCAACTCTGCGCAACCCGGTAAGGCTGCGCGTAGAAGGCGAACGCGTCGGGCTTCCAGGCCCCGCGCTAACCCCCTATTTGGTCGGGTTGCTGGTGCTGCTGGGTATGCTCGGCACACTTCTGGGCATGATGGCGACCCTCCGTGGTACGGGCATTGCTCTGGAAAGCGCCACGGACCTTCAGGCTATCCGCGAGTCGTTAGCGGCCCCGGTCAAGGGGCTGGGCTTCGCCTTCGGCACCTCGATCGCAGGCGTGGCCGCCTCGGCGATGCTGGGGCTGCTGTCGGCGTTGTGCCGACGCGAACGACTGCACGTCACGCAACGACTTGACCTAGCCGCGGCAACCACGCTGTACCGCTACTCACAGGCGCACCAGCGCGAGCAGTCATTCCAACTGATGCAACGGCAGGCTGAGCAAATGCCATTGCTGATCGAACGACTGCAGGTAATGACGACTGCGCTGGAAAGCCAGCAGTTGGCCTCTAGCGAGCACCAAGCCGCCCGCCAGGAGGCATTCCACAACCGGATCGAAAGTGCCTACACGCAACTGACTGCCGCAACCGAGCGAGCACTCAAGGAGGGCATCGCCGAAAGCACCCGCACGGCCGGCGCGACGCTGCAACCGGTCGCGGAAGCGACGATGGCCGCGCTCGCCCGCGAGACAACCACCCTGCACAACACGGTGACCCAGTCTGTACAGCGGCAGCTGGAAAGCATTTCGACGGGCTTGCAGACCTCGACAGCGACCGTGGCCGAGTTGTGGCAACGCGCATTGACCGAACACGCTCACACCCACAAAGCCCTGGTGCAAAACCTGCATAGCGCACTGACACATTTTTCCGACACCTTCGAACAGCGCTCGACCAGCCTGCTCGAGCAGGTCTCCGAACGGATCGACGCAAGCGCTGGCCGCATCGCCAATACGTGGGACCAGTCACTGGACCGGCAGCGCCAACTCAACCGTGAGCTGACAGCTGAAAACCAGACGGCACTAGCGGCAACGATGCTGGGGCTAGAACAGCACGCCTCGACGCTGATCGAACGCGTGAACCACTCACATACAACGCTGCAATCCGCGCTGGCGGAACAAGACCAGCAGCGCCTGACCACCTGGGCCGACACACTCGAGGCGATGACCACCACGCTGCGCCAAGACTGGATACAGGCCGGCGAACACGCTGCGCAGCACCAGCAGACGGTCTGCGACACGCTCGTACGTACTGCCGGCGCGATCACCGCCCAGGCCCGTGAACACGCCGCTGCCACGCTAATCGAGATCGGCCAGCTGGTTCAGGCCGCCGCCGAGGCCCCTCGGGCTGCCGCAGACGTCGTCACCGAGCTGCGCGAAAAGCTTTCCGAGAGCATGATCCGCGATACGGCTACCCTGGAAGAACGTAACCGCCTGATCGCTACATTAGAGACCCTACTCGCCGCAGTCAGCCGCGCCGCCACTGATCAGCGCACGGCCATCGACGCACTGGTGACGACCTCAGCGGGCTTGCTCGAACGGCTCGGTACGCGCGTTGATGAGCGGATGGAAAGCGAGGCCAGCAAGCTCGATACCGCCGCAGCGCAGGTGGCGAGCGGCGCGGCTGAGGTCGCTAGCCTAGGCGAGGCCTTCGGCGCGATCGTGCAACAGTTCGGAAAGTCCAGCGACAAGCTGGTGGCGCGCCTGCAAAAGGTGGAGGGGGTGCTGGACAAATCATTGACGCGTAGTGACGAACAGCTTGCGTACTACGTGGCGCAGGCACGTGAAGTCATCGACCTGAGTGTGCTGGCGCAGCGCCAAATCATTGAGGAACTGCAACAGCTTGGCGGCCGCCAGGCGGCTGACGGGGCCGCCAGCACATGAGTGTCGATATCGACGGGGAAATCGAATCGACAACCCCGGTCTGGGCCGCGTTTGGCGATCTAATGTCAGTACTGCTGGGCACGTTCGTGCTGATTTTGGTCGGCGTGATCGGCATGCAATTGCAGCTCTCCAACCGGTTGGATGAGGAAGTCCGGCAACATCAGCTGGAAGCGCAGCGCCGCAAGACGCTTGAGCGGGCGCTGGCTGGACCGCTAGCGGCGGGGCGAGTAACCCTGGTCGACGGCCGCATCGGCATCCGCGGCAGCGTACTGTTCGCGTTGAACTCCGCCCAGCTGCAACCGGAGGGGCAGCAGGTACTACATAGCCTGGCCGAGCCCCTGAGCGGCTACCTCCGGTCTCGCGACGAGGTGCTGATGGTAAGTGGCTTCACCGACGACCGTCAGGTACATGATGGCAACCGCCAGTTCGCCGACAACTGGGAGCTGTCGGCGCAGCGTGCGCTGACGGTAACGCGCGCCCTGATCGCAGAGGGCGTGCCGGCCGATGCGGTGTTTGCAGCCGCGTTTGGCGCTGAGCAGCCGATCAGCTCCAACGCCGATGAACAAGGGCGCGCGCGCAACCGCCGAGTGGAGATTGCCCCCATTCCAAAGCCGAAGAAGATCGATGCCAACATCGGCGATCACTAGTGGCGACGCAGCGCGTCGGCGACTGCAGGTGTGGCGTGAGCAGCAGGCCGACCAACTCGACCCAGCGCGGTTCCAGCTGATGGACGCGCTTGCTCGGCGCGCGCTTGCTTATCAGGGTACTGCCAGGCAACGGCTAGAAGCGCGCCTGACCACGCTGGTCGATGCTTATGCCGAAGCGCTCACGCAAGCCCACGTCAATGACACTCACACCAAAGCAGAGGCGAACGCGCCGCATACGGGCCCGCTACACGCGCTGGTGGAATACGCCGCGGCTCTAACAGCGAGCGAGGATGAGACCCGCGCGCGCTTCCCGGAGCTGGCCGCACTGGACGACTTCAAGGACCTGTGGGCCAGCCTGCATATGCGACAACAGGTCCGCCAGGCGCTGACGCCAGCCACCACCGACGCCGGCCCCCTCAACTCCGGCAGATTGGTACATCATGCGCTGACGCTCATGCGCACGCTGTCCCCAGGCTACCTGCAGCAGTTCTTCAGTTATATCGATCTGCTGGCGTGGATGGAACCGCTGACGGATGCCACTCGCCCCGCCGCTCAAACTCCGGCTTCCAGAAAGCGCACCCGTACCAGCCGTACAAAATAATCTATTGTCAGTACCGCCTGCTCGGACACTAATTACGCCCTTGGCTTTCGTATCGACATCAGGCTAGAATACGCCTCCCGCGTGGGGCGGTAGCTCAGCTGGGAGAGCGTCGCGTTCGCAATGCGAAGGTCGGGAGTTCGATCCTCCTCCGCTCCACCATTTTTCAGCACAAAAAACCCCGGCATCCACACTGCCGGGGCTTTTTGTTTGGCGCGTTTAGGATTTCTACACATTCTTTTTCGCCGCGGGATGATACATATACGCGGGCATTGCCTACGGGCGGCAATCCGCTAACAATGTTGAGTTATGCATTGCCCGCGACACTCCCTATATTCCAGACAGACACCATGACAGACAAAAACGCTTTGAACCTGGACTCTATTGCCTCAGCCAAGGCGAAGCTGGCCGAAGAACTGCGCAAACTCGAAGAGCAAGAATCCCAGCTGCGTCAGCAGCAGGCGACTGATGCTTTCGCGCAAGTGATCGCCGTGCTGCACGACTTCGGCGCGCATTTCACCTCCAAGCAGAAGGCTGAGATCGCAGCTGCGATTGGCGAGGACAAGCCGAAGACCCGTAAAGCCGCTTCCAACGATGCCCGCCGTGAGGTCGCGCCGAAGTACTGGCTGCCGCACAGTGGCGAGACCTGGACCGGCCGTGGCCGCACCCCTAAGGCATTCGCTGCCTGGGAAGGCACCGCTGCTTATAACGACTGGAAGTCCAAGCACCCGAACGAGAAGTTCCCCGCGTTCCCGGGCTGAGTCTATACGTCAGCTGGCGTAGCGGGATCTGTCTTTGCGCAGGCCCACTAAAACGCCCCGGCATCGCCGATGCCGGGGCGTTGTCATATCCGGCTGCTGCGACATTTTTTACACGCCGAATCGTAAGCCCCCTCCCTTCACACGCAGGAGCTTATTCCCAATGCAGCCTTAAAAAGCGAGGCAGCTCTTACGCGATGCTGATATCGGCTATATTTCAATGAGAACTTGCTCGGAGGTTTGCCAGTGTCAGGTGAGGTTTCCCGCTCAAAAAACCAGTGTCATCCGTCATTAGGGATTCCGACCTTCTTCGGCACCTGAAAATTGGTTTACCCACCGTGTTCTTGGGCGCATTCAGCAGAAGGGGGCATGCCCCCGCAGAGAGCGGCGTCGCTCACTACAGAAATGTTGCCAGGCATCGATTCTGCTTCATGCATCCCCCAGGGAGATAGTGCGATGTTCATTCAGGTCTCATCCCCATAACCGACTGCTGAAACGTTTCAGCAGACGTGCTGGCTGCGCGTTGTCGGTCGGGCGGTCCACGTCGGGAGAAATCCACTTCCACGCTATTTACATCGCCAGCCGCAAACCCTTGCGTCTTCACTCGATCCGCACGTCTCGACCTGAGAGCAGCAAACCCACTCGCGGCTCGTCATGCACCTTTTCCTCACGACGCTGGACTGCCGCTCAAGACAAGGAAACCTTCGGGATGGCAAAGGCTGATTTGAGCAAGTCATGCAACTGTAGAGCCACTTGATTCGAGGTATCTGTCAGCAGATGGACATAGTGTTCAGGAAGATCAGGCTGCGCTAACGACCGCGGCGATTCAAGCAAAGACTCCTCCGCACCCAGGCTGTCCACGACTCCCACGGCCAGGCCGCTTCTCATGCTGGCTTGGACAGCCAGCCAGTTTCCACTCTCCATTAACAGCCGGTGTTTGATGCCGCGTGCCTTGAGCGCCGACAGGACGCTTTCCCGATACGGACACCCATTTAATTGCAATGCGACGGGCAGCGGCAAGTCAGGAGGATGATCGAAATGAGGGGCCGCGGCTCATCGCGGTTGCGTTACGCTCAGCACCTCACCTTGTTTCAATCGCTGCCGCCTGACTGCCAGCGTCAGGTCCAATTGTCGCCGGAAAAACAGATCAAGCAATTCGCCACTTGATCTAGCTTCAACCTCCAACTCAAGCTGGGGATTACTCGCTACGAAAACGGGCAAAAAATCGAACATCCACCTAGCGGCGTAGCCATCAGGAACTCCGAGTCGGATTCGACCCGTCATCAGCGTGGGCGAGAGCGTTGCCAAAAGACGATCGTGCGCCATCAGAAAGCGCGTCGCTTCCTCTGACAGCCGGCGCCCGGCGAGCGTCAACTCAACCACCTGATTGTTTCGCACAAATAGCTGCTGACCGATCTGTTCCTCCAATTTCTGGATCTGCACGGTCACCGCCGACGGACTGCGATGGACATAGGTGGCCGCATCTTTGAAATGGCCGAACCGCACGACTGCATGGAAGGGGCGGTTTCAAATATCAAGTGCAACACTGAGGTTGAAGTTCGCGATTTCATCGACCATGACGTCCTCCGGGGACGTCCATCCGAGGGTTTTACGCGGTCGGCCGTTGAGCAGGCGGGCGATGTAATTGAGCTGGTACTGAATTACGCCTGACAGGTCCGCGCCCTCGGGCAGGAGTGGCGTAGCAGGCCGTTGGTGTTCTCGTTGCTGAAAGCGCGTCTTGCGCTCCACCCATACGCCCACCGCCGAGCGGTTGTAAGCGCCCTTGATGA
>Cebus_capucinus_imitator_PRJNA485217_SSR047__coassemble_1122_pt1 | contig 25751 bp, 16 predicted proteins | sample Cebus_capucinus_imitator_PRJNA485217_SSR047__metabat2_high_PE_004 | metagenome-assembled genome bin Cebus_capucinus_imitator_PRJNA485217_SSR047
GGACGCCATGTACTGCACCGATGCCTCGGCCTCGACCGGGATCACCGAGACGATCGCGATCCAGTTGGCCCAGCCAGCGATGAAGCCGACCAGCGAACCGTGCGAATAATGGCTGTAGCGGACCATGCCACCCGACTCGGGGAACATCGCGCCCAACTCGGCATAGGACAGCGCGATCGTGGTGATGATCGCCGCACCCAGTACCCATGCCCAGATCGCGCCCGGACCGGCCAACCCCGCCGCCCGCCAGGCTCCGAATAACCAACCCGAGCCAATGATCGAGCCTAAGCCGGTGAGCATGAGCGCAAAGGGGCCGACATCGCGGCGCAGGGGGCTATGGGACATGAGCTACCTTGTCTGGACGCCGCAGCTACGGCATAAGTTTTCAATCATCGCAGAACCGAGCCGCATTCGTCATGCCGCATTCAGGCGGACCGCAGCGCTCCGCCAAGCACCATTGAGGTGCCAGGCGCCTCTGCGACTCCCGTACCGCCTCCGCGACCCCCTCAACAACGGCTCTGGATCGCGCTGGCCGAAGCGCACTGCCCAACCCCCGCGTCCAACCCACGTACCTCGCGCACCTGTCCGACCGCCAGCGCGAAGCGTTCACGCTCGTGGCGCGTGCAGGTCACCGCGCCCGAGCTGACGCAAATGCGCACATGGATCAGATAGTAGCAACGGCCGCTGGGGCTGGCCAGGCTGTGAAAGACCGCATCACCGGCATGCGTTGTCAGCTTACTGAGAATCGGCTCGCGGCCGTTTCCGATAGAGAACGTGATTGAGGTCGTGCCGGTGCCTGGGTGACAACACACCAGGCTCATCCGGCAGTACGGCATGGAGGTGAACAGGCGCATGGCACATCCTTTCCTCAGCGCGGGTAAAGCGACATCACATACCGCGCAACAGGCTCATGAACGGCTGGCTGACCCGCAATGTCTCCGGTCGCTTCTTCAGTTTCAAGCAGCCCTTACCGGTCTCGTCACGCGCGACCGAGCACACCGCTGGCATGTTGACGATGGTCGAACGGTGCACCTGTTTGAAGACGCTGGGGTCGAGCACCTCCAACCACTCGCGCAGCGGTGTGCGCCACAGCGACTCGCCCTCGGCGGTCATCACCACGGTGTATTTGTTGTCGGCCTGAAAATAGGCAACGTCGTCGAGCATCAGCAGCCGCGTTTCGCGGCCCGCGCTGGCCGTAATCCAGGCCATGGGCGGTTTCTTCGTAACTGGGAGAAGGACGGGGCGTCGCGCCAGCCGCCGCAAGAGCAACTCAAGCATCGCCAGATCGACGCGGCCGGACGCGGCATGTGTTTGCACACGCTCTATTGCCGCCTATGACCGCTCGCGTACTGCCGGTTTGAGCAGGTAGTCGGCCGCGCCTTGCTCGAACGCATCGATTGCGTACTGATCGTAAGCGGTGACGAACACCACCTGGGTCGACGGGCTGAGTCCGGCGATGCCGCGCGCCACCTCGATGCCGGTCAGCCCGGGCATGCGGATGTCGAGGAACACCACATCAGGACGGTGCTCATCGACGCTCTCCAGCGCGCTGGCGCCGTCCTCGCACTCCGCGACTACCTGCACCTGTGGACTGACTTCTTTCAGCAGCCGCAGCAACGATTGCCGCCGCAACGCTTCGTCCTCAGCGACCACCGCGCGCAAGGCGTTCATGCCTTCCCTGCCTGTGGTTCGCGCGGTAGCGGTGGTGGCGTCAACGCTGGCAGTGGCGAGGCGATGGTAGCGGCCATGTCCCCAGGGAAGTTGGCCACCCGCGCAAACGAGGCGGTATCCCCATAGATAAGACAATGCCGGTGCCGCTGCTTTGCCGATTAAAGCCCAGGCCATCATCGGCAACGGTGACGGTTACTTCAGAGTCGCCAGAGCGTGCCAGGATCTACACCGTGCCGCCGCCCGGCGTTGTCTGCAACCCGTGCTTGATCGCATTTTCGACCAGCGTCTGCAACATCATCGAAGGCATTGCGATCGAACGCAGCTCACAGGGCACGTCGATCTGCAGCGTCAGTCGCGCGCCCATCCGAATACGCGGAATTTCCAGGTAAGCCTGAGTCCGCTCAAGCTCATCAGCCAACGTGGACAACGCTTCGTCCGTGCTGGGCAGTGAGTGGCGAAGATACTGAATCAAGTGGCCAATCATCGCTTCGGCGCGTTGTGGATCGGTGCGGGTCAGCACCTGTGCATTCGCCAATGTGTTGTAGAGAAAATGTGGCTCGACCTGGGCGTGCAGCAGGTTCAATCGCGCAGCCGCCAGCGCCTTCTCGGTTGCCGATTGATCGGCGGCCGCCTATTCGTCGCGGCGTTGCTCGGCAACTTGGCGGGTGAGCGTGCGCCTGACCGCCTCCGCGTTCTCGTAGTTATTGCCCTCATCGACCGCAAACAGGTCGAACCAGGCGGCTGCATCTGGCTCAAACACCAACATCGTGCTGCTGGTACACGTACCGGGCGTGATCGTCGCCAGCACCCGATCGCGCTTGATCGTAAAGCGCGCGAACACATTCCAGCGCGATGGTTTGTGGCCCTCGTAGCCGTCGCTGCGCGGCACTTTGGCGCGCACCTGCAGGCTAGCCGGCAGGCTCTCGATCGCCTCGACCCTCGGCAGTTCGCGGATCGCTGCATCCACCAGCGCGAAGGTGGCGCGCGAATCGAGCGGGATCTCGATCTGACGACGATGTCGGCTGGACAGGGTATCGCGGTCGAGTCGCCCGGCCAGCAACCTGACCCGATGCGAATGGGTGACCACGCTCATCGCCGCCATCATCAACAGCACCAACAGCACCAACAGCACCAGGATGATCATCCCGAACAGCGAACCCGGTTCTCCGAATATCCGGATCCACATGGATTCGACCAGCCCCAATGCGATCAGCCAGGCAAACAGAATGCGCACGGACAGAAGGAGGCTGGCGAACACGACAGGTTCCGGTGATGGGGTGCGGAGCGAGCATCGCCGGCCGACCTACCACCGCAACGACATTCCGACGAAACCGGACAACGGGGGCGCCAAACCCGCCAGTACGACCCCCGTTCTACCCGTTACGTTCGTGATGCGCGCCGGGGAGGTGTTCGACACCGACCTCCCCGGGCGGAAAACCTGAAGCACGCTCAGCAAGCGCCTCACCCGTAGGGTGCGCGCCTACTGCCGCTCGGCTGCACTGGCGTCGCGGATGGCGCGAAACTCCGAGTCCTGGCTCCAATTGGGCCACTGCCGCGAATCAGCCAGCTGCAGGCCCAATGTATACAGCACCGACAGGTCGCGTGCCGCACCGGCAAAGGTCCAATCCGGCTTCCACTCATCGCCCTGCTGGTGGTAACGCTTGGCGGTGTAATCGTCCGCAGCGGCCTTGCCGGCGGCTACGCCGCCTACCTCCCAGTCTTGCCCGGCCAAATACGACAGCGCCGGAACGCCGCGCTTGGCAAAGGAGAAGTGGTCGGAGCGGAAGAAGTAGCCCGCCTCTGGTTTCGGGTCTGGGGTGTAACGCAAGTTCCAGCCCTGCTTGGCGACCACCTGCAACTGATCGAGCAGTTCCAACTTAGCGGTGCCGTAGATGCCGAAATCACGCGACGGCACGAACGGGCTCATGCCGTCCATATTGATCACCGCCACGGTCTTCTCCAGTGGGTAGAGCGGCTTGGAGGCATAGAACTCCGAACCGAGCAGCCCCTTTTCTTCGGCAGTCACCGCCAGGAACACCACCGACCGATCCGGCGTTGGCCCGTTAGCAAAGCCTCGCGCCAGTTCCAGCAGCGAGGCAGTACCGCTGGCGTTGTCGAGCGCGCCGTTAAAAATGGTGTCGCCCCGGCTGTCCGGTTTACCCACACCAAGATGATCCCAGTGCGCGCTGTAGATCAGCGTTTCGTCCGGATGGGTCGCGCCGGGTAGCCGCGCGACCACGTTGTGTGAAGTAATTACGTCACGCTTGACCTGATAACGCGCGCTCAATCCTTCTCTTTTCAGCGTGACCGGCTTGAACCCGCGCGTGGCCGCCTGTTTCTTCAGCGCCTCGAAATCCAGCCCGGCGTCCTTGAACAACTGCACCGCGAGATCGTGCTGAATCCAGCCCTCAAGCTTGGGATGCACTGCGGCTGGATCGTCACGCACCACATCGAACATGGTGTTGGTATTGGAACTGGCCACCGTGTCCCAACCGTAAGAAGCGGGCGCGGTCTCATGCACGATCAACACCCCGAGCGCGCCCTGTTGCGCGCCCTGCTCGTATTTGTAGGGCCAGCGACCGTACCAGGTCATGCCCTTGCCGTCGAAATCACCTTTACCCGTCTCGAAGTCAGGATCGTTGATGAGCACCACCGCGATCTTGCCCTTCAGATCTACACCTTTGAAATCGTCCCAGCGGCGCTCGGGGGCACTGACGCCGTAGCCGACAAATACCAATGGCGCGTTGGCAATGTCCACTGCGGTGGAACCATCCATCGCCGCGCGGACCGCGATCTGCTTGCCCTGCGTCAATGGCTGCGACGTACCGGCAACCTGCACCGAGAGTACCGGAGTGCCCACGATGTCAGCACGCTGCAACGGCACCGCCTGGGTCCAGGCACGCGTACCGTCAGGCTGCGGGTCACCACCGGGCTGCAGCCCGGCGTCATGGAACTGCTGGCTCAGATAGGCGATGGTCTTCTGCTCACCGGCGGTGGCCGGCCCACGCCCTTCGTAGGCGTCTGATGCCAAAACCTTGACGTCCTGTGCAATGCGCTTGCCATCGAACTGTGGCGTCGCCGCCATCGCTGCGGTCGAAAGTGACACGGCCAGCACGCTCGTTACCCAACGTTTCACCCGCTATCTCCTGCAAAAACCGATAAGCATCCGAGTGTAGGTGGATCAGTGCCTATCTGGCGCACCGCGAGCGATTTTGTGCCAATAAATGACGCTAAACCTCATTTGTCGACATTTGAAATGTGAAATATTCATGAAATAATTTGAATTGATTCGTATTTCGGAGTTTCACTCGATGCCCATCCCGCCACAACCGCTGCGGCCGTCGCTGCTTGCTTGCGGCCTTATGTTGGCCAGTGTCAGCCTGGCCGCTAACGCCGAGGACACGGCCCCCACCGATACCATCGCCGAACTCGATGCCGTGCGCGTGCGCGAGCAGCGCCTGAGCGAGCAGACGGCGCCTGGCGGTCAGGTCGGCCGGTCCGCCAAACTCGGCCTGCTTGGCAGCACCGACGTGATGGACGCTCCGTTCAACATCACCGCCTATACCTCCAAGGTCATTGAGGACCAGCAGAGCCGGACCCTGGCCGAGGTCTTGCAAAACGATCCGTCGGTGCGCACCACCAATAGCGACGGCCATGCGATCGAGAACTTCCAGATCCGGGGTTTCAGCGTCGACTCGACCGAAATCGCATACGGCGGCCTGTATGGCCTGGCCTCGTTCGGTCATGTCCCAACCGAATTTTTGGAGCGGGTGGAGGTGCTCAAGGGTCCGGGTGCGCTTCTCAGCGGCATGGCGCCCAGCGGCGGCGTCGGCGGCGTGATCAATCTCGTACCCAAGCGCGCCGGCGACCAGGACCTGACCCGGGTTACCGCCGGTTACGTCTCCGATAGTTACTACACCGGTCATGCCGACATCAGCCGCCGTTTCGGCACCGACCGACGCTGGGGCCTGCGCGTCAACGCCGCCTACGGTAACGGCGACACCGGCGTGGATGACGAGAGCAAAACCCGTAAGCTCGCCAGCGCGGCGTTGGATTACCGTGGCGAGCACGGCAGCGCCAGCCTGGATGCTTTCTACACCCGCGAGCAGTCAGACAATGGCAGCTCGGCGATGTACGGTTTTAGTAAAATCGGCAAGGTAATTGCCGCACCGGATCCGAAGACCAATCTGCTGCGCGGCACCTACAGCGATTTTGAAAGCAAAACTGCGGTGCTGCGTGGCGAATACGCACTGACCCCTAATTGGAGCGCGTTCGCCGCGATCGGCGGCTCACGTCAAGACTTCGACGGCTACCTCTACGGCACCCGTGTGGCGCTGACCAAAACTGACGGCACCGCCGCCAGCACCTACACCTACCACCAGCGCGGTTACTGGCACAACACCGCTGGCGAAACCGGCCTGCGCGGCCAGTTCCGCACCGGTGCAGTCACCCACCAGGTAACCCTGGGCCTGTCCTACCTGCAGCAGATCGAGTACTACAAGAGCGTAACGAGCAGCAAGTACTCCACCAACATCTACACGCCGAACGAGAATCCGCTGCTGGCCGCCGCCGGCACCCCGGTCAAGTATGCCGACAACGTGTTTTCTAGCCTGGCACTGGCCGACGTGATGGGGTTCCTCGACGACCGCGTATTGCTGACCGTCGGCGCGCGCCGCCAGCGCGTGCAGCAGAAGATGAGCGACTATGACACCCATGCCGTGACGCCTGCGGTCGGCGTGGTGTTCAAGCCCGGCAACGGCCCGGTCTCGTTATACGCCAACTACATTGAGGGCCTGAGCGCCGGCACCACCATCAGCGATTCCGAATCGCCCAGTGACGGCAAGCAGTTTGCTCCGTACAAGAGCAAGCAGAAGGAAATCGGCGTGAAATGGGGCCTGGGTGATCTCACGGCCACGATCTCGCTGTTTGAGCTGACCAAACCAAGCCTGATTCAGAATGCGACTACGCTGGTCTACAGCGCCGATGGTCAGCAGCGTAACCGCGGCATGGAGTGGAACGTATTCGGCCAGATCGTCCCGAGCGTGCGCGTACTGGGCGGTATGGCCTATACCCAGGCCAAGCTAACCCGCACCGAGGATGGTGAATACGCGGGCAACTATGCCTACGGCGTGCCGAAATGGACCGCCAACCTAGGTGGCGAATGGGACCTGCCATGGGTGCCTGGACTGACCCTGACTGCGCGTACCATTTATACCGGCACGCAGTATCTGGACAGTGCCAACACCTTGCAGCTACCTGACTGGGTACGACTGGACCTGGGTGCCCGCTACGCGACCCAACTCGGCGGCAAGTCTGTGGTGTTCCGCTTCGGCGTGGACAATGTAGCTAACCGTCGCTACTGGGCCGGCGTATTCAACGAGTATTACGCCACCGTCGGCGCAGCTCGCACTTACAGCGCATCGGTCAGCTTTGACTTCTAATGCGGGATAAGCGGCGAGTCGCGGCTATCCGCGACTCGCCAAAATTCGCCTGATACCCGTTCTGCCTCGCATCGCTGCCCGGGGCGCTACGCGGTGCAACGAGCGTTGGCGACGCAGATCATGGATGCGATTGGTGTTGAGACCGCCCAGTGTTGATGCCGCCCACACGCTGATCAATGACGAACGGCGGCGCGCCCGAAGCCGCTGTCGGCGGCACAACTTGGCCCCTCCTTCGATACAAAACACCAGTCTCCATAATTTGACTGGCGGCGGCGCGATCTGCGCATTCGCTCGTTCTTCCAAATCATTTTGATCGATGCGAACAGCGCTCAGCCCCATTCATATTAAACAGCCTCGATTCGCTGAGGCGTGGAGCTGAATAATCAAGGACTATCAAGCTAGAAGCGCGATCAATTCCGCTTCAGCCCGGCCGATACCCAAGGCTTATGCTTGATTTTACAGGTCTCCCATGAACACGATCGTTTTGCCGCGACGTCGCTTTTCCAATCTCCCCGTTGCTCGCAAGTTTATCCTGCTTTGCTCATTGCTAACACTAGGTTTGATACTGCTGTCCATCGCTGCGGCCCGGCTGCAATACCTGGACTTGCAACAAGCCCGCAAGCAAAGCGTCAAAGCCCAGGTCGACATGGGCATCAATGTGATTGAGCACTACGCCAGCAAAGCCGCAAGCGGCGAACTCACTGTCGAGCGTGCCAAAGCACTGGCGATTTCAACCCTGGCCGCAATTCGCACCGACAACGGCACCGGCTACTTTTTCATCGTCGATCCACAGATGCACATCGTGATGCATCCCACGCGCCCCATTGGCGCCGACATGAGCAACTACAAGAGTGATGCCGGCGAGTACGTCTATCGCAATATTGAGCAGGCAATCAGCCAGGGAGATGGCTTCAGTTACTACAGCTCACCCAAGCCAGGCCATACCAAGCAGCTTCCCAAGATCAGCTATGCCCGCACATTTCCAGCGTGGAATTGGGTCCTGGTAACGGGGGTCTACGCCGATGACATCCAGGCAGATGCCTGGAAATTCACCGGCATGGTGGCGCTGATCGGCACAGCAGTGATAATGCTTTTTATTGGGCTGTCTTGGTTGATCGCACGTGCAATCGTCACTCCGCTGCGCACCGCCACCCGCACCGCCGAGGCGATTGCGGCCGGCCATTTCGACAATGTGATCGTCACCGGGGCCACAGACGAGACCGGTCAGCTGCTGACGAGCATGGCGCAAATGCAGCAGCAGCTGCGGCGCTTCAACAACGAGATGCAACACATGATCCGGTTGCAACAAGGTGAGGACATCAGCCACCGCATCCCTGAAGACTTTCCTGGCGATTACGGTACGTTGGCGCGCGGTGTGAACATCGTATTGTTTGAGCACCTGGATGCGATCAGAGACGCGATGGCATTGATGGCCGAATACGCCCGCGGCGATCTACGACGAGATATGCGTCGGCTTCCCGCACAGCGCGCGCGCCTGCACGAGGCTCTGGATACCGTAAAAGGTAATTTGTTAGCGATCAATGGCGACATCGCACACCTGGCCGAGGCTGCCGCACGTGGAGACTTCAGCGCACGCGGCGATGCGTCGCGCTATCAATTTGCTTTCGCCGAAATGGTAGAAGCGCTGAACCGACTGATGCAGCAGGCCGATGCCGGTCTAAGCGACGTTGGCCGGATGATGGCGGCGATCGCCGAAGGTGACCTGACTCAGCGCGTGAATACTCGTTACCACGGGGCATTTGGGCGCCTGGCCCAGGCCGCTAACCGCACGGCCGAACAGTTAACCGTCATCGTGCGCGGCATCCAATACTCGGCCGAGTCAATTAGTACCGCCACCGGTGAAATCGCCATCGGTAACAGCGACCTGTCCACCCGCACCGAAAGCCAAGCCGCCAACCTGGAGGAGACTGCCGCCTCCATGGAGGAACTGACCGCAACAGTCCGCCAGAACGCAGAGCATGCCCGTGAGGCCAACCAACTGGTGCAGACCGCCAACCAAGTCGCCAGCGACGGGCGCGGCGCGGTTGAGCAGGTCGTTGCCACGATGCTCTCGATCCAGCAAGCTTCGACGCGTATCGCCGACATTATCCGGGTGATCGATGGGATCGCGTTCCAGACCAACATCCTGGCACTCAACGCCGCCGTAGAGGCGGCGCGAGCCGGCGAGCAGGGCCGCGGCTTCGCGGTGGTCGCCAGCGAGGTCCGCGCGTTGGCGCAGCGCTCGGCCAATGCCGCCCGAGAGATCAAATCGCTTATCGACGACTCGATTGAGCGTGTCGACCGCGGTACTCACTTGGTGAGCATTGCCGGTGACACCATTTCGCGCGTGGTAAAGGCGGTGGGCGGCGTGGCGGGCATCATGGCCGAGATCACCGCCGCGTCGCAGGAGCAATCGGCCGGTATCGAGCAGGTCGGCCAGACGGTGATGCAGTTGGACGAGATGACTCAACAAAACGCTGCCCTGGTCGAAGAAGCCACCGCCGCGGCGCGCAGCCTGGAGGAACAAGCGGACCAGCTCACCGCAGCGGTGGCAGCGTTCCGACTGCACGACACGCACCACACGGAGTCCGCCAACGCCTTGGCAAGCTGATCCAGCGTGATCGCCGTCCCGATCCCGTGCGTGCGATGAGCAAGCCTTGCCTGCCCTCGCCTGCCTACGTCGTCCCCGTCCAGGCGGCACGACGTAGGCAGGCCTGGAGTGGCCGAGTGGATTCAGGAATACGAAACCCGGGGAATCAACCCATTGTTTGCAAGGCAGCAGGCCGCCGGCATAGGCTGGTCGGCCAACGCTCGTCCATGGAGTGACACATGCTGCGCCCGCTATCCCTGCTGATCGCCGGTCTGATCGCCACTGGCGCCACCGCCTCGCTGCCGCAGGCCTACGCTGCTCCCGCCTCGCTGGCCAGCTCGGCCACTGACGCGGCGATCCCCGACATCGCCTACACCCGCTTCACCCTGCCCAACGGGCTGACCGTGGTCGTGCACGAGGATCACAAAGCCCCGGTGGTGGCGGTCAGCATCTGGTACCACGTCGGCTCAGCCGATGAACCGGTCGGCAAGACGGGCTTTGCGCACCTGTTCGAGCACCTGATGTTCTCCGGCTCGGAAAACCACAAGGGCACCTATTTCGCTCCGTTCGAACAGGCCGGCGCCACCGACTTGAACGGCACCACCTGGTTCGACCGCACCAACTATTTCGAAACTGTGCCCACCACCGCACTGGACATGGCGCTGTGGATGGAGTCCGACCGCATGGGCCATCTCCTCGGCGCGATTGGCCAACGCGAGCTGGACACCCAGCGCGGCGTGGTCCAAAACGAGAAGCGCCAGGGCGAGAACCGTCCTTACGGGCGCGTGGATCAAAACATCCTCTCGCACATCTTCCCGGCTAATCACCCCTACCAGCACGACACGATCGGCTCAATGGCGGACCTGGATGCGGCTTCACTGAGCGACGTCAAGGATTGGTTCCGTGACTACTACGGCGCCGCCAATACCACCTTGGTGCTCGCTGGCGACATCACCGTGGCACAGGCGCGGGCCAAGGCCGAAAAGTACTTTGGCGACATTCCTGCCGGCAAGCCGGTGCCGCGCCAGCAGCCATGGATTACCCCGCTGGCCAAGCAGACCCGTGGCGTGCAGCACGACCACGTCGCCCAACCGCGCATCGTGCGCACCTGGGTGGCACCGCCGCTGGGCACCGACGATGCGGTCCTGCTTGACCTCGCCACAACCGTGCTCGGCGGCGGTAAGACCTCGCGGCTCTATCAACGGCTGGTCTACCGCGACCACCTGGTCGATGACGTCTCGGCCAGCATCCAGCCGTTTGCCCTGGCCAGCCAGTTGCAGATCCAGGCCGACGTCAAGGACGGGGTGGATCCGGCCAAGGTCGAGGCGGCCATCACCGACGAACTCAACAAGTTCCTTGCTGAAGGCCCCAGCGCCGACGAACTCCAGCGCGCCCAGATCGGCTACCGCGCCGGCTTCGTGCGCGGCCTGGAGAAGGTCGGGGGCTTCGGTGGCAAGGCCGTGATCTTGGCCCAAGGTCAGGTCTACCGCGACGATCCGGGAGCCTATCGCAAGGACTTGGAACGCGCCGCCGCAGCAACCCCCGCCAGCGTCCGCCGCGCGGCCGACACCTGGTTCAGCAAGGGCGACTACCTGCTGACGGTACTGCCGGCTGGGCAGGGCTTTGATCCTGTGGCCGAGGACAAAGCGGTGGTCGCGCTCGGCGACGCGCCGGGCAAGCCGGCGCCCAAACTGCCGCCACCCGCGACGTACCGCACCGAACCCAGCCAGGTCGATCGCGCCGCCGGGGTACCGCAGACCACGCAATTCCCAAGCTTGAATTTTCCCACACTGCAGCGCGGCCGGCTTAAGAACGGCATCGAGGTGGTACTGGCCGAGCGCCACACCATTCCGGTCACCCAGATTGAGCTGCTGTTCGATGCCGGTTACGCCGCCGATCAGGGCCGCAAACTCGGCACCGCCGCCTTCACTGCTCAATTGCTCAGCGAAAGCACCCGCGACTTGGACTCGGTGGACGTGGCCATACGCCGCCAGCGTCTGGGGGCGAATATCGCTACCGGCTGCGACCTGGATACCTGCAGTGCCTCACTGGACGCGCTCAATGATCAGCTGCAACCCTCCCTGGCACTCTTCGCCGACGTGGTGCGCAACCCGGCGTTCAAGTCTGACGACATCGAACGCATACGCGGACAGTGGCTGGCAGGCATCGCGCAGGAGAAGACCCAGCCGCAGGGTCTGGCGCTGCGTACGCTGCCACCGCTGATCTACGGCCGCGACCACGCCTATGGTATTCCCTTCACCGGTACCGGCACCGAGGCCTCGATTCACAGTCTAAGTGCTGCCGACCTGCGCGCTTTCCAAGCGGCCTGGCTGCGCCCGGACAACGTGCGCATTCTGGTCGCGGGCGACACCACGCTGGACAAGATCATCCCGCAATTGAATGCGGCATTCGGTGACTGGCAGGCGCCGGCCACCGCACGGTCCAAGAAGAACATCGCCACGGTCGCCGCGCAAACTGCTCCACGCGTGTTCCTGATCAACCGCACCGACGCACCGCAGTCGTTGATCCTGGCAGGACTGCTGGCACCGTCGACCAAGGCGCCGGATAACCTCGACATCGGTGTGGCCAATGGTGCCTTTGGTGGCACTTTCACCTCGCGTTTGAACATGAACCTACGTGAAGACAAACGCTGGGCCTACGGCGCTTTTAGCTTCCTGATGGATGCGCAGGGCCAGCGTCCGTTCCTGTTCTACGCACCCGTGCAGACCGACAAGACCGCCGAATCGGCCGCCGAGGTACTGAAGGAAGCCAAGGCCGTGATCGGTCCCCGTCCGCTGACCGCTGAAGAAGTCGACAAGATCAAGAACCAGCGCATCCGTGCGTTACCCGGCAGTTACGAGACCACCTCGTCGGTGCTGGCTGCGGTCGAGGGCATCGTGCAGTTCGAACGCCCGGACGACTATGTGCGCACGCTCAAGACGCGCCTGGAGGCGATTGGGCAACCGCAGGCGCAAAAGGCGATTAAGGAAATCGTCGTACCCACGGCGATGACGTGGGTGATCGTCGGCGACCTGAAGAAGATCGAAGCGCCCATCCGCGCGCTGCATCTGGGCCAGGTGCAGGTGATCGACGCCGACGGCAAGCCGGTCACGCACTGATGCGGCCATTCCGCCCCGTGCCAGCTGGCACGGGGCGGAAATCTTGATTCACCGAGACAGCGCCTTGACCGGATCAGCACTGTCGTCGACGCGCAAAATGCGCACGTCCTGCGGAGATTGCAGTGCAATGCCTTCCTCACCCATGCGCCGCAATAACGTGAAGAACAACTGGCTGCGCACGCCGTATACATCGCGCGGGCTGCCCACGTAAACGAAACTGTTGAAGTTCGCCATGCCATTGACCAGCGAGTCGATAAAGACGGACGGTGCCGGTTCGCTCAACACGCGTTCGTGCGCTGCGTAAGTCTCCAGCAGCAGTTCGCGTACCCGCTCCATGTCCCCGCCAAGCGGCACTGAGAACTGCAACTGCACCCGCCCGAGCGGATTGGACAGCGTCATGTTGCGTATGCTTTTAGTGATCAGCTCAGAGTTGGGCACGATCAGGGTCGAGCGGTCGCCCACCTGGATTTCGGTGGCACGCACATTGATCCGGCGTACATCGCCTTCCTGGTCACCGATGCGCACCCAGTCGCCGATCTTTACCGGACGTTCGGCCAGCAGGATCAACCCGGAGATGAAGTTCTGGGTAATCGCTTGCAAACCAAAGCCAATGCCCACTGACAGCGCACTCACCACCAGCGCCAGCTGGCCTACGCCAATGCCTAACGAATACAGCGTCCACAACCCGACCGCAAGCCATCCAACGTAACGCGCCACCGTGCTGATCGAGTTGCGCGAACCGGTCTCCAGCTCCGTTTTGGGCAAGTAGGTATTAACTAACCAATGCTGTATCAGGTGCACCAACCACAATCCAATGCCCAGCACCAGCATGGCGCGTCCGAGCACCACCGGGGTCAGTCTGACCCCGCCGATCTGCAATCCGTGCAGCACCGTGTCGAACCAGCCCGTGAATACCGTCAAATTGGTACCGTACGGTGCCACCAGCGCCATCAACCCCGCCAACACCAGTAGCACCCGAAGCGCTGCCGATAGCAGCACGCCGACTTGCTCAAGCCGACCGCTGCGCGCGCCCAACGCATGCGACAACGCGCGACTGAAGCGACCCTCGGGCTTAAACAGCCAACTGATCAGATCATCTACAAAGGCCATAAGCAGGCCGACAAGACCCACCACGACCGCCGTCCAGACCAACTGGCTCACCAACGTCAGCGCCAGGTAGAGATAGCCAAACAGCGCAGCCACTAATGCGGCGATCACGATTAAGTGGCCGAGCAGACGCACCAGCACAATCACCCCGCCACGGCGACTAGTCACCGGCGGCGGTGCGTCCTCGGTGGCCGCCTTCGATGCGGCCGGCGAGCGCGCCAAGTTCGACAGCGCTGACAGAATCAGCGCTACGTACAGCAGGGCGACCACGCCTTCGGTTGCCACCCCCAGCGCGGTGCCGGTGTGGGCGGAATGGTTCAGTTCGATCGCCAACGCGCTGGTCCAGGCGAGCAACGCGGTGAGATGGCAGTGCCAACGCAGCCGGCGGGCGATATCGTCATCGAGCGGGAACAGCCGCCACGACGGCGTGGCCGGCATCAGCAAACTCGTGCTGAGCGAACCGATGAAAGCCGCGATGAAACTGGCGAACACGAACGTGTCAGCGACGTGCTCCAGCGCATTCGGGATTGCCTCAATGGCCTTCAGACACTGCACCAGCACCAGCGCGGCCAAGCCCAGTGTGACCGTGCCGACCGCCATGAACCACAGTGCCAGCCCGGAACGGCGTAACCGGCCGCCAGGCGCGCGTGAGGTCGCGTAACGACGGCCAAGATAGCGCAGGAACACGCGCAGCGGCAGCACCAGGAGCAGCGCAATCGTCAGCCCCGTAAACAACAATGCGCGCCCATGCACCGCCACCGCAGTTTGCACGCTCGCCACCGCCTGCCAGTACATATTCAGCAACTTACTGACATCGTCGTGGGAGCTCTGCGCGAGCTGGGTCCATAACGCCGGCGAGAGAGGTGAGGTGACCCGAGTCGACAAGCGCTCGCTAAACTGCTCGGCGTGTGCGCGCTCGATGTCGTCGGCCGCCTGCTGCGCCTCAGTGGCGAGCAGCCTAGCGCGCTTGAGCGCTGATTCCAACGAGGTTTGCTGACGGCCCAAACTTTTGCGCTCGTTGGCGATGTCGGCGGGTTCGCGCGCACCGGCCTGCGGCGTACCCAACTGTTGCAACCGTGCCTGCACCTGCTCAAGCTGTGGCGAAATCGCCTGAGCAGCGGCCAACGCGCCGCGCTGTGCCGCCTGTGCACGTGCGATCAGATCGCTGTAGTCCGCCTCACTGCCCTGGTCCAATTTGGCCTGAACCGTGTCCAATGTCTTGCCAGCATCCTCGACCAACGCCTGCGGATCAGGGTCTACACCCGAGCCCACCTGAGCCGGCGTGGTGGTCGCTGCCAGCAGTCCGAGCACTAACCCGACGGACAGGCGCAAAGATAAGGAACGAGAGACAAGACGGGACACGGGATCGACTTGGGCAAGTACGGACTACCGCACGTGGGCCGCACTATATGTCAGTCACAGTAACGCCACGCCAACGTCACCCAATCCGCGATACGCGGGCCGCACTTCGCCGCTGCGCGTGTGCCACCGCGTGAGGTGTCTGTACATCACCGCGCTCGGGTGTGCCCTGGCACCACGGTCGCCGATCCTGCGCTGCGACATTACGTCACGTGGCGCGCACTGGCGCGGCGGCTAGAGTCAAAGCCCAGATGGTTCAACACGAAGGAGGCCCTATGCAGATCCAGATCAATACCGACAAGCATGTACAGCGTGATGCCTCGGTTGTACGTCATGTCGAGCAAACACTGGCGTCGGCACTTGGCCGCTTCGGCGCCCAGATCACCCGCGTTGAAGTTCATCTGAGCGACGAGAATGGTGAGCGCCGCGGCGGTAACGACCGCGTCTGTACGGTGGAGGCGCGCCCAGGCGGACGCTCACCGGTCGCAGTGACCGACAAGGCCGATACCCTTGCCGCGGCGATCAGCGGTGCGGCGCGCAAGCTACAGCATGTACTGGACAGCACACTGGCGAAGTAAGACCCAGCACTGGGGCCAGGCGACTCATCCTAGGCCTCCTCAGCAGCGCGGGTGCCGCCGCGTCCACTCCGGCGGCACCTCGCAACCCGACACGAGAATGCCTCGACCGCATCTGATCTAATGAGGCAACGGTGCAACGCTTACGGGCGAGCACGGACAACAGCGGCGCATAGCTCACCCAGACAGCCAAGAAAGGCGGTTATTTCCCGAGTGTGGCCAAGATCGAGGATCGCGTCGTACCCGTCCGCGACGATAGTGTGCGGGTGACCCGTCAGCTTTGAAGACGGCGGTCTGGTCTACGCTCAACGACATCGCTCCGTCATGCAGGCCCAGGCGCCACCAAGGCAGTACTGGCGAAGCGATCGCGCTCAACTGCAAGCAACAGCAATGAGCGCGAGGCCACCGTCAGCGGCATCGCCCCCGGCACCACGCGCCCCCCGGGGGGCGCGGTGTCAATCAGGACCTTCCAATGCTCGTCGTGCATCGCCGGCACTGTGAAAACCACATCCTCGTTGGAGGCATTCAGCAGCATCAACAAGCTCACATTAGCCGCAATCTGACGCAAGCCGGTGGCGGGCGCGCGGCCGTCGAAACGCACCATCAGCACCCGTCGTTCGCCCTCGCCCCAGTCCGCGTCCTGCATCTCCTCGCCATCCGGACGCAGCCATGTCACGTCCTTGAGACCCAGCGCTTCGTCGTAGTGACCATCGAAAAAGCGCGAGCGATGCAATAGCGGATAGCGGCGGCGTAGCGCCAGCAGTCGACGTACGAACGCGGCCAAATCCGACGCCGGTGCGTGCGTACTCGCCTCCCAGTCGATCCAGGTCAGCTCGTTATCCTGGCAATAGGCATTGTTGTTGCCGTCCTGACTGTGGCCAAACTCATCTCCGGCCAGCAGCATTGGTGTGCCCTGCGACAGCAATAGTGTCGCCAGCAGATTACGCATCTGCCGCCGGCGCACTGCATTGATCTGGAGGTCGTCGGTCTCGCCTTCCGCACCGTAGTTGCACGACAGATTATGGTTGTGGCCGTCGCGGCCGTCTTCACCATTGGCCAGGTTGTGCTTGTTCTCGTAACTGACCAGATCACGCAAGGTAAAGCCGTCGTGCGCGGTAACAAAGTTCACCGATGCGCTAGGACGGCGGCCGCTGCGGTTGAACAGATCGGCCGAGCCGGTCAGGCGTGTGGCCAGCTCCGCCACAGTGCCTGCATCGCCTCGCCAGAACGCGCGCACGTTGTCGCGGAACTTGTCGTTCCATTCAGCCCATCCCGGTGGAAAATGCCCTACCTGATATCCACCTGGACCGATGTCCCAGGGTTCAGCGATCAATTTAATCTCGCTCAATGTCGGGTCCTGGCGTACCGCGTCCAAAAAGCTGCTGGACGGATCAAATCCATGGCGTTCGCGGCCGAGAATCGTCGCCAGGTCGAAGCGAAATCCGTCCACGTGCATGTCCTGCACCCAGTAGCGCAGCGAGTCCAGCACCATCCGCAAGGCACCGGCATTGGTCAGGTCAAACGTATTACCGGTACCGGTATCGTTAATGTAATAGCGGCGGTTATCGGCCAAGCGGTAATAGCTGGCATTGTCGATGCCGCGGAATGACAGTGTCGGCCCCAGCTCATTACCCTCGGCGGTATGGTTGTAGACCACATCGATAATGACCTCCAGCCCAGCCGCGTGCAGACGCGCGACCATCTGTTTGAATTCATCGACCTGACCGCTGGACAGGTAGCGTGGCTGCGGCGCAAAAAAGCCGAGCGTGTTATAGCCCCAGTAGTTACGCAGCCCACACTCAAGCAATGCCTGATCGTCGACGTAGGCATGCACGGGTAGCAGCTCCACCGCGGTAACGCCCAACTCACGCAAGTGGCCCACCAGTGCGTCATGACGCAGTGCGGAGAACGTACCGCGATCCTCAGAAGCAACCGCCGGATGGCGCATGCTCAAACCACGCACGTGCGCCTCGTAGAGGACGGTATGGCTCCAGGGAGTGCGCGGTGGGCGATCGCTCCCCCAGGTGAAAGCCGGATCAACCACGACGCTGCGCGGCATGAACGGTGCGCTGTCGCGCCGGTCAAAACTCAGGTCCTTGTCCCGATGACCGACGGTGTAGCCAAACAACTGTGGTGCCCATCTCAGGGTACCGGCGATCTGCCTAGCATACGGGTCCAGTAACAGCTTGTTGGGGTTGAAGCGGTGGCCGGCGTCAGGCGCATAAGGACCGTACACGCGGTAGCCGTAGCGCTGCCCTGGCCGCGCATCGGGTAGATAGCCATGCCAGATCTCGTCGGTGTACTCGGGCAACGCAATGCGTTCGGTCTCGCGGCCACGCATATCAAACAGGCACAGCTCCACCCGCGTCGCGTGTACCGAGTACAGCGCAAAGTTGACGCCCAGGCCATCCCAGCTCGCCCCCAGCGGAAATGGCAGACCTTCGCGGATACGCGAGCGCTGCGCCCATTTGCGGGTCGCCATCTCAGCGCGCCTGCGATTGCAAGGTGGCGTCCTGTCCGGCGGCGCGGATCTCCGCATCCACCAACCGCTCTGCCATGGCCCAGTGGCGCAACTCCTGCCCGTCAGGACGGCCTTCGGCCTCCCAGATCTCGCGCGCCAACTGCTGGATGCGTGCCTCACGTTGCTTGCTGTCCATCGGACCTCCTTCAGATCGAACGCAACACCGCTACCGGCGCGTGCGCGAATACCGTGGATATCCCGACGCGATCACGCTCGGACTGCATCGTGATCCCGCTCAGCACATCTAGGTAGCGTCCGCTTGGGAGCGCCCACACGGTCGGCCGTTTGATGCGCGGCAGCAGCGCGGTATCGGCCGGATCGCGTCCCGCCCAGCTTACCGCCACCCACAGCGACCGGCCGCGCTGGAACGTGAGCAACGGCGTCGTCAACGCGCGCGGTACCGGCAATGGCCGATAAATCCCGCTCACGAACAGCTCGGGCAGCTCGGCGCGTAACTGCAGCAACCGCGCCACCAGCCGCGCCTTCACTGCACCGTCTCGCCAGTCATGCACTAGCGCGTCCCAGCCACGTGAATCGTGCAACCAGGCGTGGCGCCGTGGGTAGTCCACCGCACGGCGATTATCCGGGTCGACTAGCGATAGATCCCAGCTTTCGCAGCCCTGGTAAAGATCGGGCACGCCCGCGACGGTCAGCCGCAGTGCGGTTTGTACCAGTCCGTTGCGAGCGCCGGCCGGCCCGATAGCCTCGGCCGCCTCCCATAGCGCGCGGCGCACGGCCGTCGCATGCCGCCTGGTTAGCAATCGCTCAATGCACTCGCGCGCTGTCTGCTCGTAGGCGGGCTGCGGATCGGTCCAGCAGGTAAACAGCTTGGCCTCGCGCATTGCCTTGAGCTGCCATTGCACGACCCGATCGGCGTAAGCCTGTAGGCCATCGCGGTCGGTTGGGCGCAACCTCAATGGCCAAGCGGCGACCAGGGTTTGCCACAGCATCCAGCGATCGCCGCCGGCGAGCGCCTCAATCCCACAGTCCTCAGCCAGCGTCTCAAGCCGCTGCACCTGTTGTACCCACCAACGCGCACGTGTGGACAATACTGCCAGCCGCGCCCGCACGTCCTCGCCGCGTTTGTGATCGTGAGTGGCCGTGGCCAATAAGGCACGCGGATACTGTTCGGCGCGCGCGAAGCACGCGGCGTGAAATGCGTCGCTATCCAGTGCAAAGTGCGCCGCATCGGGGTGGCTACCGACCTCGTTACGCGAGAGCAACACACCGTGGCGGTAAAACGCGGTGTCCTCGACCGCCTTGGCATTGAGTGGCGCAGACAGCTGCTCGAACCGGCGTCGCACGATCCGACGCAATGCGATCTGTGCCCGGCTGGCACCCTCATCGTCACGCAGCCAGCGGGCGATGGCCCGGACCGCCGCTTGCACCGCTGCGGACGCATCGGCGCAAGCGGCCGCTACGGCTGCGTCCAGCCGCGCGGCATCGTCTAGAGTCAGTCCCGTCGGCCGGGCATAGGTGCGGTAGACACTGAATTCGCGCAGCAATGCACATAGACCACGCGCCAACATCTGCGGGCTGTGTTCACCGGTATCGAGATCCCGCCGTGCCAGTGCTGACAGCGTCGCCACGGCACGGGTGAACTCGGCCTGTAACGGTCCACGCAACACCTCATCGCGGGCCTGCCGTTGCTCCTGGTCAAAATCACCACTGCGTCCGCTGTGCCGACGCCATGCAGCAGTCAGTACGGCACGTCCGCCGCCGGCATGCAGCAGCCCCCCGACCTGATCCATAAAGTCGTAACCGGTGCTGCCGTCACATTGCCAATCGTGCGGTAAGCACTCGCCAGGCGCGAGAATCTTTTCCACATACAGCAGCAAACGCCCTGCCGCCAGGCCACGTCGGCGACCGGCCGCGTCCAGCGCCGCACGCAACCGACGTAGGTAGCGGCGTGGGTCGGCCAGACCGTCGATGTGGTCCACGCGTAGCCCATCCACGTGGCCCTCGGCGACCAGCCGCAGAGGCAGTGCATGCACTGCGGCGAACACCGCCGGCAACTCCACGCGCAGCGACACGAGCGTTGTAATGTCAAAAAAACGCCGGTAATTGAGCATGTCGTTGCCGACCCGCCACCACGCAAGCCGATAGGGTTGGCGCTCAATCAAACGATGCAGCTCAACGCCGCCACACCTGACACTGGCGTTGAGCGCATGCCGCCAGGCGCTACGGCCGGCGATATCAGCCGGCAGCTCATCGGTTGGCAGCGACAGCGGGACGTGCTGATCGTGATGGACCAGGTGCAGTTCACCCTCACACTCCACGACCTGAAGGAGGCCTTCGTGCAGCGCCTGCGCGTAAGGTCGGTCAAGCATCGGCAACCATAGCTTGCCGTCGCGCCCGGGGGCGCGCCAATCGATGTCGAACCAGCCTGCGTAACGGCTGCGGCGACCATGACGCAGCACGTCCCACCACCACGCGTTGGTCGGGTGTGTGGCCATGTGGTTGGGCACAATGTCCAGCACCATCCCGAGCCGATGCCCCCGTGCGGCAGTGGCCAGGCGTAAAAAGGCCGGCTCTCCGCCCAGCTCGGGGTTGATCGTGGCTGGATCGACGTTGTCGTACCCATGGGTTGAACCCGCAACCGCCGTACCGATCGGTGACAGATACAGATGGCTGACACCGAGCCGGGCGTAGTACGGCACCTGTGCTGCGGCATCGTCGAACGTGAAGCCGGCATGTAACTGCAGTCGGGCGGTTGCGCGCAATGGAATCATCCCGGCGGGGTCTCCACCATCGACCGACAGCGTGCATCGGCCAAGGTCTTCAGCGCCGTGTCTAACGTCTGCTCCGGCAGCACCTTCGGCAGGCGCCGACGCCAGTTGGGATGAACGTCGACGGTACCCGGCAGGTTGGGCTGCTGCGGCAGCGCCAGCGCATCCTCGACCGGCAACACGGTCAACGGCGCGGGCGCGCGCGCCGTATAAGCAATCGCGTCGCGCCACAGCTCACCGCACGCGCCGCCCTCACGCTCGATCGCGCGCTCCAGTGCACCCAGTTCGGCTTGCCGCCGCGATGCTATATCGGCATCGCCGGACAACCCCAGCCGCTCACGCCAGGCGATATCCACACCCCACCGCCAACCAACTAGCGTCGGCAGGTCATGGGTGGTGGTGGTGGCAACCGCGTCGGCACGCCATTGCGCCGGCGGCAGGAAAGCACCGTGACGATCGCGGCTGAACATCAACACGTCCAGGCCCATCACCCCGCGTGATGCCAGGGTCTGGCGAATGCCTGGCGGTACCACACCAAGATCCTCGCCGATCACCACCGCGCGATGCCGCCATGATTCCAGCGCCAGCAGGTCGAGCAGTGCCTGCAACGGATAGCCCAGGTAGACCCCATCGCGGCTGCGCGCACCATCGGGCACGACCCATAGCCTCAGTAACCCGAGGATATGGTCGATGCGGATACCACCACGATCACGCATCACTGCGGCTAACAACGTCCGCCAGGGTGCATAACCCGTGGCACGTAGCGCAGCAGGCGAATAGGCACCGATACCCCAGGACTGGCCATCCGCGTTGAACGCGTCTGGCGGCGCGCCCAAGGTCAGCCGCGGCAGCACCGCCTGCGGCCACGCGGCCGCTTCGGCGCCCTGCGGATCGAACCCCACCGCCAGATCAGCGATCAGCCCGATCGCCATCCCCTGCGCACGCGCATCGCGCTGCACCGTCTGCCAGCTGCGCGCAGCCAGCCACTGTCCAAACAGGTGCAGCCTCGGGTCGCCAACGCCAAAATCGGCGGCGGCGAAGGCTGCATGATCGATCAACGCTTGACTGCCCGCATGAATGAACGCGGCCAGGTCCTCGTGTAGGGCCGGCGGTGCCGCAACGAAACCGGCATACAGCGCGCGCAGCCAATCACCCTTGGCCTGTGCGGCCGCCGGCCAGTCGATCAGTTCGGCAGCCTGCAGGTGCCGCAGTCGCGCAATTAGCGCCGGCTCACGCGCCTGCACCTGCGCGACCAGGTCACCGAGCACGCGCCCAGGCGCGGCGTGCAGCGGATCGAAGAAGCGCCGGTCACTCGGCGAATATGGGCTGTACGGACCGCGCACCGGCCGTGCCGCATGCAGCGGGCTCAGCGCCAGCGCTGCGGCACCGGCGTGCGCGGCCCGACGTGCCCAGTCGGCGGCACCTTCGGCATCACCGATACCGCCATCATCCGGACTCCGCGCCGAGTAGGCCTGCAGCGCCAAGCCCCACGCGCGTGGCCGCGGCGTATCACAGGCATCGGCCACCGAAAAGCAACGCGCTGGCGCAACGGCAACCGCTTGCGCGCACGGACCATGCAGCAAGGTCCAATAGCCGGGACGGGCCGGCGCCCGTACCGTGCCGTCAGTTCCGCGTCGTACCGGCTCAACGGCCCCGTGTTCGTCGCTCCAACGTGCCGGAACCGACACATCCAGCGCCAGCGGCTGCCCGGCTTGCACCGTCAATAACGGCACCGAGGTGGTATCGGCCTGAAGCCTGCGCAGGCTGTCGCGACATTGCGCCGGGTCGGCGACCGCCCAGCCAAGCGCATCAAGCGCGTGGCGCAAGGTTGCTGCGGCGACCCGGCGCGACGTGCCAGCCACGTCCACCCATTGCGGATACAGGCCGGCGGCCTGGGCCAGCGCCACGAGCGGGTCGGCGCCGCTCATCGCGTCGGCACCCAGCGTGCGAGAAAACCGGCCTCTTCGAGCACGCCGCCGGCCAAGCGCTCGGCATACACATCCTGGCCCTGCGGCAACACCACCGGCCATGGCACCGCGGACAGGTTGATCGCCACCCACCATATTCCCGCCGGCAGTGCCCAGCCGGCACTGAGTATCCCGGCGGCATGGGTCTGCGCACCCACTGCCCGCGCCTGCGTCAGCCCCGGCACCAGCCAACGCCGACGCACCGTCAGCAGCACCTGAAACCAAGCTACCCAGGCAGCACCGTCGGGCGTATCCGCCTCAGCGATCGGTGCCACCGAGGCGGCGAAGGTAGCCGCTGCATTGGGATCGGGGATCGCCGCGCGGGCCGCGGGGTCGGCGAAAGCAGCAAAATGGGCGAACTCGCGCCGACGCCCCTCGCGCACCGCCTCGTCCAGAGGCGGATCAAAATCGGTGAAAAATAAAAAAGGCTGGCGTGCGCCCCACGGCTCGCCCATGAAGAACAGCGGCACCATCGGCGTCAACGCGGTCAGCGCCAGCGCTGCGCGCAGGCGGGCATCGTCGACCAGCGAACGCAGCCGTTCTCCCTTAGCGCGATTGCCGATCTGGTCGTGGTTCTGCGCGAACACCACAAACTTGTCCGGTGGCAACGCTGCACTCGGCTCGCCACGCACGCACCCGCGTGGATCCGGCTCGCCCTGATAGGCAAACCCTTCGCCAAGTACCCGCGCCAGGTGCGCGGAAGGATCGTCGGCGAATGCCGCGTAATAGCCCTCGCGCTCACCGGTTAACAACACGTGTAGTGCATTGTGGAAGTCGTCGTTCCACTGTGCGGTGTAGCCACGCGCCAGCTGCGAGGCCTGATTGGCTTCATTCTCCAGCACCAGATGCACGTGCCGGCCAGGCGCAACCCTGGCCTGGACCGCTGCGCGCAGCGTGTCCAAAAAATCATTGGGCACAATCGCGTGCACCGCATCCAGGCGCAGGCCGTCAAATTGGTATTCATGCAACCACATCTGCGCGTTGTCGATGAAGTAACGGCGCACGGCCTCCTGGCGAAAGTCAATCGCCGCCCCCCACGGGGTCGGCGCATCACTGCGGAAGAACTGCGGCGCGTATTGACCCAGATAATTGCCCTCTGGACCGAAGTGGTTGTAGACCACATCCAACAACACCATCAGCCCGTGCGCGTGGGCAGCGTCGATCAACGCCTTCAGCGCCTCGGGGGTGCCGTAGGCAGCGCTGGGCGCATACGGCAGCACGCCGTCATAGCCCCAGTTGCGGCGCCCGGCAAAGCACGATAGCGGCATCAGCTCGATCGCGGTGATCCCCATCGCCACCAACGCGGGTAGCTGCGCCTGTACGCCCGCATAGCCACCACAGGCACCGACATGCAGTTCGTACAGCACTGCCTCGCTCCAGGGCCGACCTTGCCAGTCCTGTTGAGTCCAGACATAGCCGTCGGTGGGTTGCACCACACTGGCACCGTGGATCCCCTCAGGCTGCCAGCGTGAGGCCGGGTCAGGGACCAGATCGGCACCGTCGATGCCAAACCGGTAGCCGGTACCGGCCACACACGTGAGCTGCACAGCATGAAATCCGTCGCCCTGCGGCACCAGCGTATGGACCTGGCCATCATCCAGCACCAGCGTGACCTCCCGCGCCGAGGGCGCCCACAGCGAAAAGTGGACCTGGCCGTGGCCGAGCGACCACGCCCCCCAACGCGGAAGCGCCCGCCCGGCAGCCGGGATCATGTCTCGGCCTGCAAATACAGTGTGGCAAGTGGCGGTAACACGAGCTGCAGCGACTGCGCATGGCCGTGCATCGGTACCGGCTCAGTCATCAGACCACCGGCATTGCCTAGATTGCCTCCCCCGTAGTGCCCGCTGTCGGAGTTGAGGATCTCGCGCCAACGGCCCGCGCGTGGCACACCGACGCGGTAGCCGGAGCGCGGCACCGGCGTAAAGTGGCTGACCGCCAGTATCGGCAGCGCGCCCTGAGGATCATGGCGGACAAACGCGAAGACGCTGTTGAGGTGGTCGTCGCCGACGCTCCAATCAAAGCCGTCGGGGCGGTGATCGCCACGGTGCAGCGCCGGCTGCTCACGATAGATGTGGTTGAGGTCGGACACCAGCCGGAGCAGGCCGGCATGACCGGGATGCGCCAGCGCGCCCCAATCCAGCATGCTGTCGTGATTCCACTCGCGCCACTGCCCGAACTCACCGCCCATGAACAGCAATTTGCTGCCCGGATGCGCCCACATAAACGCCAAGTAGGCACGCAGGTTGGCGAAACGCTGCCCCTCATCGCCGGGCATCCTGGCCAGTAACGAACGTTTGCCGTGTACTACTTCGTCATGGGACAGCGGCAGCACAAAACGTTCAGAGAAGGCATACACCAGCCCGAAGGTCATTTCACTGTGATGATGCGAGCGGTACACCGGATCACGCTGCAAGTATTGCAGGGTGTCGTGCATCCAACCCATGTTCCACTTGTGCGTGAAGCCAAGCCCCCCACGCCGCACCGGCGCGGTAACACCCGGCCAGGCGGTGGACTCCTCGGCGATCGTCATTACTCCAGGAAAGCGGCGCGTGATCTCCTCGTTGAGCCGGCGTAGAAACGCCACCGCCTGCAGGTTCTCGCGCCCCCCATGCTCGTTGGGGACCCACTGGCCGTCGTCGCGGCTGTAGTCGCGGTAGAGCATCGAAGCAACC
>Cebus_capucinus_imitator_PRJNA485217_SSR047__coassemble_1125_pt1 | contig 25488 bp, 19 predicted proteins | sample Cebus_capucinus_imitator_PRJNA485217_SSR047__metabat2_high_PE_004 | metagenome-assembled genome bin Cebus_capucinus_imitator_PRJNA485217_SSR047
GTCAGGCAGCGGCAGCCAACAACCGCCGACTGCTGACCCGGAAGCGCCAGCCCAACAGTATCGCTGCCGCAGCCAGGCCCGTAATCAGGCCTATCCACATGCCGCGTGGTCCCCAGCCCAGACCCAGACCGAGCCCTGCACCCAACGGCATGCCCAGTCCCCAGTAGGCGAACATTGCGATGAACATCGGCACTCTTGTGTCCTTGAGCCCACGTAACGCACCCGCCGAAAGCACCTGAATACCGTCGGGGAACTGGTAGGTCGCCGCGAACAGCAGCAGCGTTGAAGCCAACGTCGCCACTGCTAGATCGTCGGTGTACATCCCAACAATGGCGTCGTGGCCAAACAACAACGTAGACGCCGACACAGTCTGTGTCGCCAGTACGATCGCATAGCCGGCCCAGGCGGCCCCCCGCATACTTAATAGATCGTTACGGCCGACCGCGTGGCCGACCCGCACCGTGGTCGCCTCAGCCACGGCCATCGGAATCATGAAGCATAGCTGCGAGACATTGATCGCAATTTGGTGTGCTGCGGCCGGTACCGCGCCTAGCCGGCCAATCAACAGCGCGGTGACGATGAACAACCCGCCTTCCATCAGTACGGTGATGCCGATCGGCAGCCCGGTCCGCAGCAGCTCATAGATGGGTGCCCAGCGCGGCCGTTCGAAGTGTGCAAACAAATTGAGGTGGGCAAAGCGCTTGGCGCGCCACAGATACAGCCCGAACGCTAACGCCTGCAGCCACATCGTGACCGCCGAAGCGATACCTAGCCCTTCAGCACCATGTTCGGAAAAGCCCAGCCGGCCGTAGGTCAGCACATAGCCCAGCGGTGCCAGCACCAACAGCCCACCGAACCCGAGCAACATCGTCGGCAATGTCCAGTGCATGCCCTCACTGAGATAGCGCATGCAAAAGTAAAGGGTCAGCGCCGGCCCCCCCCAGCGTACCGCGTGCAAGAACGCGGTCGCGCCCGGCGCGATGTCCGGCGCGATCCCGAAGGCAGGCAATAACGACGGCACCAGCGACAGGAACGCGAACATCGCCGCGCTCAGCACTAGCGAAAGCCACAGCGCCTGTCGGAACAACGGCGCAATCGCCTGCTCACGTCCAGCGCCATGCAGCTGCGAGACCGAGGCGGTCAATGAAACCAATGTGCCGATTGGTACCAACATCGGCAGCCACAGTAGCGAGGTGCCAATGGTCACCGCCGCCAGCGTAGCGGTACCGTGGTGACCGGCGATGACATTGTCAACAAAGCTGATCAGGCCGGCCGAGACATGGCCCAATACCAGCGGCAGGGCGAGCAACAAGGTGGCGCGCACTTCTCGGGTGAAGCGCGGGATCACCGGGAGGGAGAGAACAGACATGCGAAAACCGAAAATACCAACTACGGTCGCGCCCGAAGGACGCCGGGCACCGGGTTGCGGACCCCTATTCTACCCGCCTGCGCCCCCGGGCTGTCGCAGATCAGTGTCCAAGCTTGCGGCGCAGCCAGTCCGCACGCATGGCCGGCGCCTGCACCAGCAGCTCGTCGCGCAGCGCGTCGCGATCTTGCGGGGGGGTGCGCTGGGAGATCATTGCCAACTGCTGCAGCTGTTCGGCGTCCAGCGTGTGCAGCAGGCGGATCAGCGGGTCACGCTGCACCGGCGGCACGTAACCCAGCAGCGGTTGCAACTGTGGATAACGCGCCCCTACGGTCGGGCCCAGCCTCCAACCATCACGGTGTAACCGATCCATCGCCTCGAAGCGTGCGCGTAGCGCGCGCTGCTGATCGGCCGGTAGCGCGGCGAAACGAGCCTGGGCCTGACGTATCTGCGTACGCTCGCGCTCCCCTAATTCGCGCCAAGCGCGGTAGCGCGCACGCAGGTCGGAACGCTGCGCCGGAGTCATGGCGCGCCAGTCCAACCGCTCTACCGGCGCGCTGCTGACTTCGTCCAAGGGGGCCGGCAGCGACTGCGCCATTGCGGGAAGCAGGCACAAGGCCAACAACACGCCAACAGCCCCACCAATGCGGCTACGCCTTCCGATGCCTCCCATGATCAACGCATAAATGCGATGGCCTAGCCGTGGTTTCCTAATTTTCATCATCGACCGTCTCCAAGCCGGCCGAGGCCGGCTGCGCCACAACTGGGCGGCTTTCGGATTCGTCCACCGGTACCGGGCCACCGGCGGCAAACCAGGCATAGAAGTCGGACTGCCGGGCCAGCGCCAATTCAGGATCGACCAGCATCGCAACGTCGTACGGGTCGGAACTTGGCCCAACATCGTGTGTCGGGGCGACATCGGTACCCGGCAGGCGCTCCACTAAAACCGGGCCGGCATCGACCACATGCAAAGCGCCGGGCAGCGCCTGGGAGACCGGATCCGCTGGCAACGTCGGTGGGCGTTGCCACCACCACCAGAGTAGGACGGTCAGCGCCCCGATAGACGCTGCGACCGCCCACGGGGCGCGGCCAACGCCCAGCAACCCGTTCAGGCGTGGACCTTGCCTGCTCTGCCGCCGTAGCGGTCGGTGCTCGGTGCGCTCGGGGGCAACCAGCTTCGGTCCAGGGCCGTCAGTTCGTACCGGCCTGGACGGGTCGATGCGCGTAGCCTCACGCAGTAGCGTCAGCCGCTCTAAACGCTGCGGCGACAGCTCACGTACCTGTCTCTGAGCTGCCTCGGCAAGCGCACGCCAAGCCATCGCATCCGGCTGACCCTCCGGCGTGCGTGGACAGGCGCGCGCCAAGGCCTGGCGGTAGTCGTCCTCGCCGATGCCAAGCACATCCGAGGCCATGGGCTCGTCTAGACCAGCCACGATACGCAGCAGCAGCGCCAAGCGATCGCGCGGGGAGATCGTCGCCAGCGCGTCAAACGGAGCTGGCCCGTCATGTCCCAGCCGCGCCGCGGAGAGCGCGGGTGCGGTGACCACCAGCCTCCAAAAACGCACCGGCCAGTCAGCCATCAGAACCTGTCCGGCATGGCCGCGAAACATGCGTACGACACTGGCCAGCGCCTGCCCGGCACAAACTTCATCGCCGCACTGCAGCAGCGCTACTACAAAGCCTCGCCGTTCCACGCTGCGCAGGAATGCCGACAGGGCCGCAGGGGTGACGAAAGGCTCGGAAGGCGATACAGCGGTCATGGGAACTCCATCATCGGTCAGCATGATACCGGCGGTGCGGCCTCTGTGACCCCCTTGACAGATGAGTCACATGCCGCTCCCTCCCGGCGTTACAGGCCGCACGTTGTGCACAGCGGCACATCCCCCCTCTGACAGACCACGTCCAACCCGGTCCAGATCCTCATTAGAACCATATTTCACCGTTCAACTATTTGTTTTTATTCAACTTTTTTGTTTTGGCTAAATTTTGTCCAACATGTGACAAAGGCTGGTGGTACCACCTCCATTGGCCTCCACGCATAGGTAATTCACAACCTTATCCACAGTCAATGTGGATAACGCCGGTTCTTCTACCGTGCCACACCGGTACCGGCCAGATTCGCATCTCCGCGCAAAAACCGGACCCAGCGCGCATCCCGCCTCGGCCTTTCACGGCCGGCGAGGGGCGAGAACGCCCTACACTTCGCATATGTCGAACCGCACCCTTCAGGTCGCCCTGCCCGTTCCGTTACCGCAACTCTTTGACTACCTCCCACCTGGTGGGAGCGACATCCCCGAGGCCGTGATCGGGCGTCGCGTCGCGGTGCCATTTGGACCACGTGAGCTGATCGGCGTGGTGGTCGGACTCGGCGAGCTGATCCAGGCAGACGGACTGCGCGAGGCACGGGCCTGGCACGACGAGACCCCGCTGCTAGCGGGCGAGCTGGCACGCTCGCTGCACTGGCTGGCACGTTACACCCATGCTCCGCTTGGTGTGGTGCTCGCCACCGCGCTGCCTGGGCCGCTGCGTCGAGGCGAGGCGTTGCCAGACACCCTGGTGCCGGCATGGCGACTGACCGAGGCCGGCCGGACCGCGCTGACGGGCCTGCGCCAAGGCAGCCGGCCGGCGCAGCTGGCCAGGCAGCTCATCAACGGCCCGGTAGAACAGGACCGCCTCGACGTCGAACTGGAGCAGTGGCGTGAAGCCGCGCGCAGTTTGGCGCGCCGTCAACTGATAGAGCGCGTTGCGCTGCCACCGATGCCAGTCACGGCGGTGCGGCCAGGTCCGGCGCTCAATGCCGAGCAGCACGACGCGGTTGCGGCGATCACCGCCCAAGCCGGGTTCAGCACCTGGCTGCTCGACGGTGTCACCGGCAGCGGTAAAACCGAGGTGTATCTGCAAGCGATTGCCGACTGTCTGGCACGCGGCCGCCAAGCGCTGGTGTTAGTGCCGGAGATCGGCCTGACCCCCCAAACGCTGGCGCGCTTTCGCGCGCGGCTCGGGGTGAGCGTGCATGCGCTGCACTCGGGGTTGTCCGACGGTGAGCGCACCCGAGTATGGACGGCCGCCGCGCGCGGCGAGGCACGCCTGGTAGTTGGTACCCGCTCGGCGGTGTTCATCCCGTTGCCGCAAGCCGGTCTGATCGTTATCGATGAGGAACACGACGGTAGCTACAAGCAGCAGGACGGGATCCGCTATCAGGCGCGCGACTTCGCGCTGGTACGCGCCAAGGCATTGAATGTACCGGTGGTGCTAGGGAGCGCCACGCCTTCGCTGGAATCGCTGCATAACGCCGCCGCTGGCCGCTACCGGCACCTGAGACTGTCGCGCCGTGCCGGCGAGGCGCGGCCGCCCCGAGTACGAGTGCTGGACATACGCAAGCGTCCACTCAAGGATGGTTTGTCTCCCGACGTGCTGGCCGGTATCGACCAGGCGCTCAACCGCGGCGAGCAGGTGCTGGTGTTCAAGAACCGCCGCGGCTATGCACCCGTATTGCTGTGCCACGATTGCGGCTGGACCGCCCCATGCAAACGCTGCAGTACGCCACTGCACACCACCCCAATGACCGTGCATGCCGGTGGCCGCCGCCTGCAGTGCCACCACTGCGGCGCACGTCAGCCGGCACCACTGGCCTGCCCGGCCTGCGGCAGTCTGGCGCTACAGCCCCAGGGAATCGGAACCGAACGGTTGGAGGAGCGACTGTTAGAAGCATTCCCGGCCCATCCGGTGGTTCGCATCGACCGTGGCACGACCCAACGCCGCGATGCGCTGCAAGGTCAGCTCGACAAGCTTGGCGAACACCCAGGCATACTGGTCGGCACGCAAATTCTGGCCAAAGGTCACGACCTCCCCAGGCTAACATTGGTCGTGGTGGTCGGCATCGACGAGGGATTATTTTCAGCCGACTTCCGCGCCTCGGAGAAGCTAGCCCAGCAGCTCATCCAGGTCGCCGGCCGTGCCGGCCGCGCTGAGCTTGCCGGCGAAGTCTGGCTACAGACCCACCATCCCGAGCACCCACTGTTGCAGACCTTGGTCAACGGCGGCTACCACGCCTTCGCCGAGGCCGAACTGGCACAGCGCCAAGGTGCTGGATTCCCGCCATTTGCGTATCTGGCACTGTTGCGCGCCGAAGCCAAACAGGTCGAAGTCGCTCATGCGTTTCTCGGTGCGGTGCGCGCGCTGCTCGGCGACAGCCCAGTCGAAGCATTCGGTCCAATGCCGGCGCCGATGCCGCGCCGGGCCGGCTTTCAGCGCGCCCAGCTGTTGCTGTCGTGCGCGCAACGACCACCGTTACACGCCCTACTCGACCAGGTGCTACCGCAGATCTACGCGCTGCCACAGGCGCGTCGGGTACGCTGGTCGCTCGATGTCGATCCGATAGACTTGTACTAGCTAGCGATCGGCTGACGGCCGGGCACCGGAGCGGAAAGATGACGGCACGCAGAGGAATGCCTGCGCTAGCGCGATGCTGAGTCGGTTGAGTGCTTGCAGAGAACACCCTCGCACACCAGGTATGCACCCACCAGCGTCATGTCGCCGGGTGATCCAGGGAGGACGCGTTTACAGTGCACTAGCCCGAACACATGGGGCTGCTGTCGCGTACTCGCAGGGCCACCGGCGCCACGCTGCGCACCGGCGGTGCATCTGGATCGTCTAGCCGCTGCAGCAGCAGCGCTGCCGCCTGCTGGCCACGTGCACGTGGATCGGCACTCAAGGTGGTCAGCGCGGGCACTGCCAACGCGGCCTCGGCGATGTCGTCAAATCCGGTAACAGCAAAATCGCGACCGGGACAAACGCCAAGCGCGCTCAGACCCAGCATCAGGCCCAACGCCACCGTATCGTTGTAGCAAACTGCCGCACCCGGACGTACCTCAGCCGCCGCGAACACCTCGCTGGCGCGCGCAGCCGCATCAAGCCGATTGGGTGCCGATTCGATCAGCCACTGCGGGTGTACCGTCAGCCCGGCCTCAATCAGGGCCTGCTGGTAGCCGGCGCGGCGCTGCTCGCAGGAACTGGAGCTGGCGTGCCCTCCGAAGAAAGCAATGTCGCGATAGCCGCGCTCGATCAAGTGGCAGGTCGCACGATAAGCTCCCAGACGATTGTCTAGCGTCAAGCAATCCCAGTCGGCATCGGCCAACTCACGGTTGAACAACAGCACGTGGGCATGCGTACCCAGGACCTGGCGCAGCTGCTGCGCATCGCTGCCCTCGGCTGGCGAGAGAATGAAACCGTTAGGGGTATGCTCCATGAGCGTGGACAGCATCGCCAGCTGGCGCTGCGGGGATTCGCCGGTACTCCCGAGCAGGGTAACGTAACCGTGCTCACCCAACGTCTCGTCCACGCCGGCGGCAAACTCGGCGAAGAACGGATTAGATAGATCATTGATAACCAGGGCAATCGCCGAAGACGTGCGTCGGCGCAGGTTGGCGGCAGTGCGGTTATACACATAGCGCTGGCGCTTTAGCTCGACCTCGACACGTGCGCGGGTATGAATGTTGACCAGCGGGCTGCCGCGCAGCACCAGCGAGACCGTTGCACGCGATACCCCCGTAGCCTGTGCGATATCGGTGATGGTGACCGCTCGGTGACCCGCCTCCCGCGCATGCTTACCCTTCTCTGGCGGCTTTCCACTCATCACCACTGCCTTGTATATCGATCGCGGATGCTCACGGCAGTGCGTCGCCAGCGGTGCTGCAGTACGACGTCGGCAAGTCTTGCGCTGTGGTACCCCACCCCTGTTCCGGCACCTGCGTGCCCAGCGCGAAGCGCAACGTACCGCCCTGATGCAACCGTTGCCAATCCAGCCAAACCGCGTTTTGTGCCTTGCCGTCCAACGTCACGCTGTGCACATAGCGCAGCTCGCGCGGATCGGCAGCAGGCGCCTGCACGCGTAGCCAATGACCGTCACCCAGAGCGATCTCCAGCTGCCGATAGCGCGGTACGTGTAGCAGCAACTGCCCACTCCCAGGCACCGCCGGATACAGTCCGAGCACACTGAATAAGTACCAGGCTGACATCGTACCGAGATCGTCATTACCGGTAACGCCGTTAGGTGCATTAGTAAACAGCTGTTGTGCCGCATGGACCACGGTCGCGGTCTTCCAAGGCTGGCCGATCAGCGTGTACATCCAAGGTACGTGTAGATCCGGCTCGTTATTGGGGTTGTAGCGATACTGGTTGTAATAGCTATAAGGCCCAACGACCCATTGCTCACGGGCCGCAGTGAGCGGCTTGTGCTGCAATGCATCGTAGCCGAAGAACGCGTCCAGCCGGCGCCCGGCCTGGTCGCGCCCATGCATCGCCGCGACCATTCCAGGTATATCTTGCTGCACCAACCACTGATACTGCCACGCCGTACCTTCATGGAAGCCGTGCTGGGAGCGCGGACTATAATGACCGTCAGCCGGCGTATACCAGTGACCATCCTCTGTGCGCGGACGCGGAAAGCCGCTGAAACCGGTCTCGACATCGCGCACGTGCGAATCCCACACATGGCGCCAGTTACCACCACGGGTGCGCAACACACGTGCATCGTCGATATGACCAAGACCATCGGCCATCTGCGCCAGCGCACAATCAGCCAGTGCATATTCCAGTGTCGCTGAGCCACCATGATGTGGATCCACGTCCATGCCCTTGGAAGGGAAGGCGCGGTCGTAAACGACATAGCCATCGACCAAGTAGCGCGGATTACCCGAACGGCCAGCATGGCGCGAATTCTGCGGCGGCACGCCGAAGGCGTTGCGACGCAGCGCGGTCCACGCCTCGGCCTTGTGCCCGGCCAGCGCGCCGAAGCGCCACAGATCGACCAGGAACGGGGTGACCGGATCACCGGTCATCACGTTGGTCTCAAAATTGGCATAGCCCCAGCGCGGTAACCAGCCCCCTTGCGCATCGATCGCCAACACGCTGCGAGCGATGTCACGCGCTACCTCTGGGTGTGTCATCGCCAGCCACTGATTCTGGGCGCGGTAGGTATCCCACAACGAGAAGTATTCGTAGTAAGTCCAGCCGTCGGCGCGATGAATCGCATCGTCGTAGCCGCGGTACCGGCCATCAGCGTCGCTCCCCGTCAACGGCTGTAACAGCGTGTGATACAGCGCGGTGTAGAGCACGCGACGATCATCATCGCTGGCACCCTCCACTCGTACGCGCTCCAGCTCGACACGCCACGCCTGCTGCGCCAACGGGCGCATGCGTTCGAAACCGAGCAGGTGACCACGGTCAGTGGCTTCAGCGCGCAGGTTATCGCGTGCGCCTTGTGCATCAACGTGGGAAATCGCGCTGATGGCGGTCACCGCACGTCCATCGGCCAGATCGAAACTTAGCCACGCGCCATTGGGCTTGAGCTCGCCCTCCATGCTACGGCGCGCACCCGGTACGCCCCCCTCCTCCCCCCACGTACCAAACATTTTGAAGGGCCGGTCGAACTCGATGCGAAACCACGTCGTGTACTGCTGGCCGCCGCAGAAACTATGGGTGGTCACCTTACCTTCTACGGCACGGTCGCCCACCACCTCAATCACGCTACCAACGACGTTGTGGCGCGCGTTTGCCTGACCCACATTGACCAGTACATGCCCCTGGCCGCGGCTCGCGGCGAAGGTGTAACGCTCAGCGGCCGCACGGGTCCGCGCGGTGGCCTCCACCTCGATCCCGCCGTAGTCGGTCAGACGTACACGGTAGTACCCCGCCTGACCGACTTCTCCATCGTGGGTATAGGCAGAGGCATAGCGTGTATGGTCAAAGCGTTTGACATCGCCAGTATCAAAATCGCCCCCTGCACCGATGCTACCGGTAACCGGTAGCATCGAGACCTGTCCGCCTTGCTCCCAACAGCCCGCGCCGGAGAGAAATGAATGCCCGAAACCGCGGATACGCGCGTCGTCGTAGCGCCAACCTGCGTAGTGACTGCCGGTCGGACTGACCTGGATCAGCCCGAACGGAGCCGAGGCTCCAGGAAAGGTATTGCCTTCATCTTGGCTGCCAATAAAGGTATTGACCTCGCGCTCAAGCGCAGCCGGTACGGCTTGCAGCAACGGCGTAACGGCCAAACCCAACACACATAGGCCTTGGGCGAATGGACGAATAAAGGGGACGACAGACAGCGATCGGCTCACGCGATGGGTTCTCAAAGACGAAGGGGTGCTGCGAACGAACGCGGCCGAACCAGGACCATTGTCAGCGTAGTCGGACACCACAACCTGTCCGATGCTGAGATCATATAGGGCTCAAACATCGCATTTGGATCGATCTAAGTAGAGCATGTGCCGTCGTAACGATGCATCCTGCGCCGCACCATTACGATTGCACGCCTCTTTTAGTCCGCCCCACCGCCGCCATCGCGGTGGCGCTGATATACACAACGGCACGTTGTCATCGGTCCGGCTATGCGGCATGCCAAATCCTTTATCGGCGTATTGCATAGCAGCATGCTTGGTTGATTGGGCTGTGCTAGAAATTGCGCGCTTTTTGTTTAGAACGATCCAAATCGCCGCCTCACCCGTCACCTTCTCGCTCCTGTAAAGCGCTGAGCTGGGCGCGATTTAGATCGCTCAAATTTGCGTCACTTGCCGTTTTAAATGGAAAGGGAGAGGGGAATGAGCCACCTGCTGGGAAAGCGTGTCCGTGACACGCTGGCCATGTCTATTGCGGCTGTATTGTCTGCCATCACGTCGGTGCCCGGCGGCGCTTTTGCCCAACAGATGCCGGCACCCACGACGCCTGGGACCCCTGACGCCACGACGCTCGATGCGGTCACCGTCACCGGCTACCGCTATGCTATCGAGAGAAGCCTCGACCACAAGCGCGATGCCAATGCCGTCGTGGACGTCGTCAACGCCGAGGATGTCGGCAAGTTTCCCGACAAGAACGTCGCCGACGCGCTACAGCGAGTACCCGGTGTGATTGTCAGCCGCGATGGTGGCGAAGGTAAGAACGTCAGCGTCCGTGGCTTGTCTTCGGAATTGACATTGACCGAGTTGAACGGCAACTACATTGCCACCGCCGAATCCAACGGCGATCCGTCACGTTCGTTCAACTACATGCTGCTTCCATCAAACATGCTGTCCAGTGCCGAACTATTCAAATCACCGGAGGCTCGCCTGGACGAGGGCGGTATCGGCGGCACCGTTATTTTGCACACTCGCCGTCCACTGGAGCTGGAGGCCAACAGTGGTTTCGTATCAGCCGAGGGCACTTGGGCCGACACCACACGCAAGACCGACGGACAGTTCTCAGGTTCCTATTCTTGGCACGATCAGGACGATCGTTTCGGTGTTTTCGTCGGCTACACCCAGCAGCACCGCACTAGCCGCAGCATGTCCGCCACCTCTGAGGACTGGCAATGGTATGGCGACGATTACGACACGCACCCGGCCACCGACACCAACGGCACCCCATCCAACATGACCGGCTACTGGTGGGGCCAATCGGGCTTCTACGATCAGGCCGGCCACTACTACAGCAACTTCATGATGCCGACTTCAGTCAACTTCGGCATCAAAAACCAAGCGCGCGAGCGTAAGGGAGGACAGCTAACATTACAGTTCAAGCCAACCAATTCACTGACGCTGACTGCCAACTACTTTCGGTTCGACCTGTCCGAGAACTACACCACCAACATGCTGAAGATTCCGGAATGGAACCTGGCACGTTACAACGGAGACGGCAACTGGACGGGTGGCCGTTTGCTCGACGGACTCAGCTTCGATCCCAGCGGCACCATCGTCACTGGTGCCCAATACCGGCTACATTCGGGTAAAGCCTACTATTGCAGCGACACTCAAGCAGCCGCTGGCGGCCTGACCAATACCAACGGTTTTGGGCCGGACGACTGTACCGTGCCGACTCCGCACATCGCTGGCGAATATCATCTGGAGAAGGCCCTTTCGCAGACCGCTGATTTTGAAGCGGCTTGGCGCGGTGAGTCACTGGATGCAAGCTTCAAGGTCGGCCGCACCTGGGCTAAGGGCGGCCCTTCAATGGCACTGCGCATGTCGGCCAAGCCGCGCTTGAGCGCGGATGGCGGTTACTTGCCAGGCAATGACTACAGCGCCTGGGACCTTACCGGCACCCCCTCGATGACATTCTCTCCGCAGCTGATGCAGAACCTGCACAACGGCATCGTCGAGGTCGACATTGGCTCGACCGATTCGTCCTGGACCCGCAACAGTACCTGGCAAAAGTATGCGCAGATCGATTTGACCTGGCACAACGATGCCGGCTGGCTTGACTCACTGCAGTTTGGATTGAAGTATCGCGACGGCGGCACCCACCGCAGTACTGGCAACAACTATTGGGTATGTCCAGGCACTGACCCTTCCAACTACGCCAATCGCTACCAAAACTGCGATTCGAACGCGACCACGTTCCTGCCACCGTTCCTCTACTCACACTCACTGCACGCCATGGAAGGTGGCTTCACCGCCAGCGCATTTCCGGCAATCAACTACCCCGCCTACGTCGCCTACCTCAACCAAACCTACGGCAAGATGCAGACCCGGCAAGAGGACAACTACGTCTATAACGTCGGTGAGAAAATTTATTCGACTTATCTACAAGCCAACTTCCATACCGAACGCCTGCGCGGCAACGTGGGTTTGCGCGTGGTCAGCACCCAACAACACGCCGACTCTACTGACAAAGTCGATTACTACAACGACTACTTTCTCGACGACTCCGACGGAAACCCGCTTGCATGCACGCCAGGGAGTATTACTGCCGAATACGCCTGCGAAAGTGGCTTCACCAAACTGCCCGACGACATCAGCGATCCGAGCGCGACCGCGCATTCCTCCCGCTATGTGATCAGCGCACTGGATCGGTCTTACCTCGACATACTGCCCAGTTTTAACCTTGCCTTTGAACTCAGTGAAAATCTGCTGTTGCGTGCCGCCGCGTCCAAAGTCATCGCACGGCCCAGCTACAACGATCTCGCGGCACCGGGCAGCCTTTCCTACTACAGCCTGGAATACGTCAATGATCGCCGCGTCGCCGGTGGTGCCAACCAGCTGGGCTGGTACGGCTCGGGCAGCAACAAGCGCCTCCCTCCTTACAAGGCACAGCAATATGACCTCGCACTGGAATGGTACTTCCGCCCGGGCTCAGTAATCGGTCTGGATGTATTCCGCAAGGATGTCGGTAATTTCTCGGTGCCGGTGGTGATCGACACCGCGATGGACATTGGCGGCCAGACAGTGCAAGTGCAGAACTATTCGACCAGCGCCGGAGGACGTGACGCAACCTCCGAGGGGATGGAGCTCTACGCGCAGCACACATTGGACTTTGGTCTTGGGTTCCAGTTCAACTACACCTACAACAAGACCAACGAGGCCGCCATCACCCTTGAGGATGGCACCCACGTGGGCAAATCGCCGCTGGTCGGCAGCGCTCGCAATCAACTCAACTTCACTGTGTTTTATGAAGCGCGCAAGCTCCTGTTGCGCGCCTCCTACAATCGTCGCGGTGACGTGGTCGATGGGCTGGTCCAGGGCCTGAACATCTACGAGGCGCCCTACCAGCAAATCGACCTCAATGCAGCGTATAACGTGACCGATTCCTTGAGCCTGACCGCCTCGGTGCTCAACCTGACCAAGCAGGAACAGCGCATGCATCTGGGCAACGACACCCAGGCGCGGCTTTATTCCAACAGCTACGCAGGCCGCGTCATGTATCTCGGCCTGACCTGTAAATTCTGAAAGTCCGACATGCCCGGCTGCTCGGTCACAGGCAGCCGGGACCAACGCCGTCAGCGTGCCGCATTCGCACTCATCACCGCATTGCGGGAAGCATCCAGATACTGGGCCGGGTAACGCATACCGGAGCTATGGCATTGGCCAAGCGTGTGGCCCATGTTGTGCCCGCTCGGCAGCTGCGCGTTGACCTGCTCGACCGTGCCATCCTCCGGATCACTTAGCACTAGATCGGTGGCAACATCACAATAGTCGTTGGTATATCCATTCGTCGTAGCAAACGACGTTGTGTAGTAATAGACCTTCGCGCGCGCTTCAACGGGAATACCCGCTAGCCAAGCCTGTGCGCCGTCGTAGCCGAGATCCGTATTGCTGCCGCAACCGATCCCGAACCACGCGCCCATCGTGGCCAATATGCCGGCTAGGTTGGTGCCCTGATAGGGCGTACCCACCGACTGCAACAAACGCGCGCCACTGGCATTGTCCAGACCGCTCCAGTAGTAGGCATACAGGTGTAACGCCGCCATGCCCCCCTGGCTGTGCGCAACGGTGCCGAATGAATTCCACTGGCGACCGAACTGCCCGAGCAGCTGAGCGAACTCGTCATTGCTGCGATTCTGCTTGGCATCCATAAACGCCGACGCTTCGGCGAACTGTTCAACCGGCCACACACCGCTTGAACAGTAGCCATGTACCAGCACCAAGCGTGCGCTGCTTGCCTGCGCAGTCGCGACCGGCGCTGCACGCTGCAGCGACATCGGCCGTGGGCCCATTCGCATCATCTCGTCGATCACCAGCGACCGGTCCTGATTGGTCTTCGCCAATGCGCGCAGACGCGCGGCCGGCACGGGCAGCACCAGCTCGGCTTGCTGCAGCAGCGGGATGTGATGATCCGGATCTTCGATGCGCAGATTGCGCAATACAAACGGCGCTTGCGCGCCCGCGCGTACGATCCAGCGCTCATCCAACCCGAGTGTGAGCCGGCCCTCGACCGGCTGACTCATGCCGCCGACCCAAGCTACTGGCACGTCCTCCCCGGTACTGCCCTTGCCCCACACTTCGGCAACCAACCGATAATGCGATGGTACGTCCGCGCCCGCGACTGCCACCGGCAACTGCAGCGCAAAGCGTCCGTTGGGCTGTGCCTGGACCTGAAGTCCACCGGCTAGTCGCAGCTGCGCGTCCAACACCGGCAGTACGTGCTCGGCCGTACGCACGAACGGCTGACCGTCTCGATCACGCCCATGCACTACCGTCTGTACGATCCAAGTACCGGAACGGTCCGGCACGAAGCCGCCGCCGTAAACACCATCACCAGCCGCGCCGTCATCGTGGAGGCCGTCGTCGGCCATCGCTCGTGCGGACACATCGCCATCCGGCGCAATCACACGCAGCTCAGCTTGCTCAATTCGACCAGCCGTCGGCCCCAATCGTGCGCCTTTGCTCCCGCTACTGTCGGCCAGCACCGCGTTGAGCATCAGCGAGCGTCCGCGCTGATGCCGGCGCTCGTGCGGGTAAGACACCAGCTCGATGGCCTGGTCGCCCTCCAGCAGCAGGTAGCCTCGCTGCGGCTTTGGAGTGGAAGCGTGTAACTGCAGTGTCCATTCGCCGCCACGTACGCCATCCAGCGCATAGCGCGTGCCACGCACTGAAGCGGCCTGCGTGCCGAGCGTCGCCGTCGCCGCTTTCAGTGGCACCGCGCTGGCCCCGTCCGACCGCAGCACCGCACTTGATTCGCTTGCCGATGCCGTCCAGCCAGCGCCACCATCGAGCACCATAAAGCGCCGCTGCCCGCGTTCCATCGGCACCCGCCCACGCCACTGCGCGCCGTCGTCCTGCACCTCCAACTCCACCGGCAACAACGCACTCTTGGACAGAATCGCGGCGGCGGCCGGCTCGGGTAGACGCATCTGTGCGAATTCCTCAGGCGGACCGGCCAACTGTTTGGGCACAAGCTCAAAAGCGAGACTGGCTGGCACCCACCACGACAGCGCAAATACGACGAACGGCATCATCGACCTGAGCATTGGCGTTTTCCTGTTTGAAAATGGCTGATTGCACCGCAGACTTCGCCCGGTGCCGGGCGTCCAGCTCACATCCCCCATCATGTGCAGCGCCCCCCGCGCCGCAGCATTGCGATTTTATAGCGCGCGGATGTGACCACACCGCGACGCTCCGACCCTAGCGTATCACTCAGCAACGCCCCATCGGCATTACCGAGACGATCACGCATCGTCCCAATGGCGCACACACCACAGGCCTGTCGCTTCACCCGCTTCGCCGTGTTAGAAGAGGTGCTCCTCCCGGCATGGATGAACTGCGGCATCGGACGGATCGGGCGCTTATCCAGCACGGTGTCGATCTCCCCGCCAACGCCCAGTCCGTCCCCATCCAGCAGGCAACGCTGGCGTTGACGTCAAATCCGATGCGCAGCGGTGAGCCGCCGCTAACAGTCAGTGGCTGACGCTTCGCCCCCACATCGTCAACGAACTGCTACGGTAGGCACTATTCGTAATCGCCTGGCAACGCGTGGGCGCCAACCCCGTTTCTCCTTCGCTGCACACATCGCAATGACCTCCACTGTTCCCCATTTGATCGTCGTCGGCGGCGGCTTCACCGGCCTCTGGGCCATCCGTGCGCTGGCTAAAGCGCCAATCCGTATCACCCTCATCGATCGCCACAATCACCACCTGTTCCAACCGCTGCTGTACCAGGTTGCCACGGCCGGCCTCTCAGCACCGGACATTGCCGCCCCACTGCGCCACATTCTGCGGGACCAACGCAACGTCGAGGTCCGACTCGGTGAGGCCGAAGCAATCGAACCCGGCCGGCGCGAGGTCGTACTCACCGACGGCCAGCGACTCGGCTACGACTATCTACTGCTCGCCACTGGCGCAACTCACGCCTATTTCGGTAACGATCACTGGGCCAAGCACGCGCCCGGACTGAAAACCCTGGACGATGCACTGTACCTCCGCCGCAAACTGCTCGAGGCGTTCGAGCACGCCGAGGCCGAGACTGACCCGACGGCCCGTGCCGCTTGGCTGAGCTTCGCAATCGTCGGTGGCGGCCCGACCGGTGTAGAGCTGGCCGGCACCTTAGCGGAGATTGCCCGACATACCTTGAAGAACGAATTCCGCAACATCGATCCGCATGCGGCACAAGTGCGGTTGATTGAAGCCGGACCACGCGTGCTGCCCTCATTTCCGCCCGACCTGACCGACAAGGCGCAGCGTCAACTTGAGCGGTTAGGCGTGGAAGTTCACACCGGTACGCCGGTCACTCATATCGACGCGCAGGGTTACCGACTCGGCGAGACACCCGTGTTGGCCCGTACGGTGGTCTGGGCTGCCGGCGTAGCCGCCTCGCCGTTGGCCCGCACACTCGGCGCCGCCCTCGACCGGGCCGGGCGCGTCCAGGTCGGGCCGGACCTGAGCGTGCCCGACTATCCAGAGATCTTTGTCGGCGGCGATCTGGCCTCCGTACAGCAGGATGGTCGGCCAGTGCCTGGCGTGGCCCCAGCGGCCAAGCAGATGGGACGGCACATCGCGCAGGTCATACAGGCACGGCTGGCCGGCACGGCTGCGCCCCCATTCCGCTACCGCGATTACGGTAACCTCGCCACGATCGGCCGCATGGCCGCGATCGTGCACTTTGGTCGGCTCAAGCTCTCGGGGCTGCTGGCCTGGTGGTTTTGGCTAGCGGCCCACGTCTACTTCTTGATCGGCTACCGCAACCGCTTTGTGGTGCTGGTGAACTGGGCGATGGCCTACTGGAGCTACCAGCGCGCGGCCCGCATCATCTTTGGCCGACCGCACACGCCCGCGCAGTCAGACGAGCCCGAGACCTAATCCACGCTGCCTCGACCGACCCAAACGCAGACGGCCCGGTCTCCCGGGCCGTCCTACGAGCAGCCGGCACACTAGCGCTCAGGCCACGAACAACGCCTTCATCTTCTTCAGTGCGTTTGCTTCAATCTGACGGATGCGCTCAGCCGACACGCCGTACTCATCGGCCAACTCCTGCAGCGTCAGCTTTGCATCCGAGTCCAGCCAACGACGGCGGATGATGTCGCGTGAGCGCGCATCCAGCTCAGCCAGGCCCTCTTGCAGCAACTCAAGCTGGCGATCTTCGCTATTAGTCCGTTCGTAGGCCATCGAAGGATCTTCTTCGCTGGCAACGAGGTAATTCGCTGGCGAGGGGGGGGCATGCTCGTCATCCTCGTCAGCGGGTGCATCGAAACCGATATCACGCCCAGCCAGACGCGACTCCATCTCCATCACCTCGCGCTCGGACACATTGAGGTCCTTAGCGACGGCACTGACCTCAGAAGCGTTGAGCCAGCCCAGACGGGTCTTAGATTTGCGCAGATTAAAGAACAATTTGCGCTGAGCCTTGGTCGTGGCAACCTTGACGATGCGCCAGTTCTTCAAAATGAACTCGTGCATCTCGGCGCGAATCCAGTGCACCGCAAAGGAGACCAGCCGCACGCCCATATCTGGGTCGAAGCGCTTGACCGCCTTCATCAAACCGATATTGCCTTCCTGGACCAGGTCGCCCATCTGCAAGCCGTAGCCGTTATAGCCACGGGCCACATGTACGACGAAGCGCAGATGCGAATGCACCAGTTCGCGCGCCGCATCCAAGTCCTCATGATCGCGATAACGCCGCGCCAGCGCCTGTTCATCATCGGCCGACAGCACCGGAATTTGGTGCACGGCGTTGATGTAGGCGTCCAGCGAACCGAGCGCACTGGGGACGGGCAGGTTATTTGCCACAAGGGCAGTCGAAGTGTTCCGGTTCATAGGAGCTCATCTTAGCAGTCAAGCTATTGGACTGCCGAGTACAGAAAAAGTTCCACTGTTCCATTAATGGAATGGCCTTCTGGCCGAGGGGGACTTGCGTTCTAAACGCTCCCTCACCAGACGCCACTACCCTAACACCCTTTTTGCTTGACCGTAGTGATGATCTGGCGACATGTTGGCCGCCCGTCAGGTCGCCAAATCCAGCGCCTGCCGCGGCGGCAACCGCCAGTCGATCGGACTCTTACTGATCCGGGTTAGATACTCGTTAGTCTTGGAAAAATGGCCACAACCGAAAAATCCCCGGCTGGCTGACAACGGCGACGGATGCGGCGCTTTCAGCACGCGGTGGCGTTGAGTATCGATGACCTTGCCCTTGGCCTGGGCATAACTGCCCCATAGCAGAAATACCAGTCCCTCACGTTCACGGTCCAGCGTTTGAACAACATGGTCCGTAAACCCTTCCCACCCCTTGCCCTGATGGCTGCCGGCACGGCTCTCCTCTACGGTCAACACCGCATTGAGCAACAGCACCCCCTGCTGCGCCCATGGCATCAGATAGCCGTGGTCGGGGCGAGCAATGCCCAGGTCACTCTCAATCTCTTTGTAAATATTCAGCAGCGACGGCGGTATCGGCAAGTTCGGACGTACCGAGAAACACAGCCCGTGCGCCTGTCCATAGCCATGATAGGGGTCTTGGCCGAGTATCACGACCTTGACCTGCTCAAACGGGGTTGCATCAAAGGCGGCAAAAATCTGCGGCCCGGGCGGAAAAATCCGCGCGCCAGCCAGCTTACGCTGGCGCAGGAACGCGGATAGCTGCTGCATCTCCGGCCGCACCAGCCAATCACCCACCTGCGCCTTCCAAGAGGGCTCCAACTGGATGCGTGTCTGCGGAGTCTCATTCATCCTGTCACCGTCCATTTTTTAAAGTCGCGCCAGCCGCAGCGGCCACACCAGCCGCGCGCCCCACTGAGTAATGAGCGGTCGCTCAGCACCCGGTTGCCCCCCTCACCGGCACCCGCCCTGAGCCGCGCGTATGGGCCTGCCATCACCCGCGCCGACAAGCGATAGGTTGAGCATATGCATAGCTCATCGACGCTAGGTCTGAGTCGGACGGGTCTGTCGCAGGAAATGCCCGGTCACCAGCCAGGCGCCCAGCCAGCCCAGCAACAACGTGCTGGCCAACACGAGCGCGGCATGTGGCAGATCCAAGCCGTGCAGCGCGAAAGCACTGCCATAGCTGTCAGCCAGCGTGGCAAGCGGACTGCGTAGCGCGAGCCCAGCGCCCCCAACCAGGACCAGCGCGACCATGCCGGCACCGAGGCCGTACCATGCCCCCAGGTACAGAAACGGGCGCCGGATGAAGCCATCACTGGCGCCGAGCAGCTGCAGTACCCCGATCTCCTCGCGCCGCGACTGGATGTCCAATCGCACCGTGTTGCCGACCACCAACACGGCCCCTGCGCCGAGTAGCGCCGACAGCACCTGCACCAGCCGCTCGCCGAACTTAAGCCAACTGTCCAAGCGCTTGCGCCATAGCGCATCGTGCTGCACCTGGTCGACCTGGGGCAGAGCCTGCAGCGCTTCGGCCAAGCGTGAGTCGTCGCTGTCGGCAGCCGGGGTGACGATCAGCAACGTAGGCAGCGGGTTATCCCCAAGAGCATTAATCGCCTCGTCCAGTTTGGCGCTCTGCCGTAGCTCAGCCAGCCCTTGCTCGGGCGTGCGCAGCGTCACAGCGCCGACATCAGTACGCTCACGCAGTTTGGCGGCCAGCAAGTTCGCCGCCGAGCCGTCCACACTGGTTTTCAAAAATACGTTGATATCGCGCGACTGCTGCACGCTGCCCGCCAAATGCTTGAGGTTGCCCAACGCAACCGACAATCCCAGCGGCAACGCCAGCGCCACCGCCATGACCAATACCGTCAACAATGTGGCCCACGGCTTGCGCAGCGCACGCCCCAGGCTGAAGACGATGCTGTGTAGATGGTGATCGAACCAGATACCTAACCGCGATGGTGCACGGGCCACGGGAGCATTACTCGATGAGTTGGCGGATTTACTCATTCGGCCAGATCCTGCGGCGAGATATCGTCAACGAGCTGCCCGTGGTCAAGGATCAGCACCCGCTTGCGCATCTGCTTAAGCAGCGCCAAGTCGTGACTGACCACCAGCACGCTGGTGCCACGCTCCGGTAGTTCAGCAAACAGCTGCATAATCTCGGCAGCCAAAGCCGGATCAAGGTTACCGGTGGGTTCGTCGGCCACCAACAGGCGGGGTTCGCCGACGATCGCACGGGCAATACCCACACGCTGCTGCTCGCCGGCCGACAGCTGCGAGGGCAGTGCCTGCTCACGGTGGGCCAGGCCGATTCGCTCCAGCGTCGAACGCACCCGCTTGCCAATCTCGCCACGACGGGTACCGCGCAGGATCAGCGGCAACGCCACGTTCTCGGCAATGCTCCGATCCATCAGCAAGCGGTGGTCCTGATAAACCGCGCCGATCTCACGCCGGTGCAGGGCGACTTTGCCACCGCGCACCTTCGACAAGCTGCGCTCACCGAATAGCACCGTCCCCCGGCTGGGTCGTTCACTGAGGTGAATCAACTTGAGCAGCGTGCTCTTGCCTGCGCCGGAATGGCCCGTAACGAACAGCATCTCGCCCTGGACGACTTCAAAACTGACGTCCTCCAGCGCGGTATGCCCGCCCGGGTATTGTTTGCTGACACTATCGAATCTCAAGACGCTCATCGCCCCATTATGCAGGAGCGGCGCGTCGTTGCAGCGCCAACCGCTTGCGCCGTCATGGCGGGAAACTGTAGGAACGACGGCAGTCGCTCCTACAGACCGCAACGGATACGTTGCGATGAACGCTAGAGGCTATCCGCCGGATACCAGTGCGCGGATCTTGCGACCCAGCCGCGACAGGAACGAATCGTTGGCGGCGCTCTTAACCGGCGTGGCGACCACCTGCCTTGGCTTACGCTGAGCCGGCGTTGCGGACGGCGGGGTCGATGCTGGCGACGGCGACGGCACAGCGGTATCGGCCCCTACCGCGCTCCCCCCTTCAACTGGACGGCCGCGACGACGCCGACGCCGCTTACGCGGCGCACGCTCGTCGCCGCCCTCATGTTCGCCGCCGGCGCTCACCGGAGTAGGCACTGCAGCGGCTACCGGCGTCGGTGTGCCTCCGGCCATCACCTCGTCATCTGGCTTGCGCCGACGTGGGCGTCGCTCGCCCTCGGCGCGTGGTCCCCGCGCGCCACGCGAACCGCGCTCGCTCCCGGAACGGCCGCCACGACGCTGCTCGTCAGCGGCCCGTTGCTCGCGCGCTTCACGGAAGATCTCACCGACACTCTCCGTCTGCTCACCCTCGGCCAGCGGCGCCCGCTGCGGTCGCGGCAACGCGGTCAGCAGCTCGGCGCTGACCGCCTCGACCGGAATCTTTTGCTCGATATAAGCCTCGATGTCCGGCAGGCTGATCGCATAACGTTCGCAAGCAAAGCTGATTGCATCGCCCTCCTCGCCCAACCGCGCGGTACGGCCGATACGGTGCACGTAGTCCTCTGCGTCAAACGGAAGGTCGTAGTTGTAGACATACTTGACCCCGTCGATGTGCAGGCCGCGTGCGGCCACATCCGTCGCCACCAGGATTTCCAGCTGCCCCTTCTGGAAGCGATTGAGCAAAGTTTCGCGCTTCTTCTGCGGTACGTCGCCGGACAGTACACCGACTCGATAACCGGCCCGCTCCAGCGCACGCGCAACCCGCTCGACGAACACCTTGGTATTAACGAACACCATAGTGCGCGCGCCCTCACCACGAGAAAGCAGCCCCAGTAGTAGCGGGATTTTTTCCTCGTCAGAAGGGAAGTAGATACGTTGGCGCACCCGTGCAGCGGTAATGCTTTCGGTCTCAACGACCAGTTTCTCTGGCTCGTTCATGTGCTCATACGCCAGCTCCAGCACCCGATGGCTGAGCGTGGCCGAGAACAGCAACGTCTGCCGAGTGCCCCGCTCCGGCATGCGCCGCAGCAGGAAGCGGATGTCCTTAATGAAGCCCAGGTCAAACATCCGGTCTGCCTCGTCGAGCACACAGATCTCGCAGGCGTGCAGCGACACGACCTTGTGTTGTTTGACGTAATCGATCAGCCGGCCAGGGGTGGCGATGATCACGTCCGCGCCCTGCTGCAACAGCTCGCGCTGCTTGTCGTAGTCAACGCCACCGTAGACCAGCGCAAAGCGCAAGCCCAGGTCGGAACCAAATTTGACCGCGTCCTTGTGGATTTGGATAGCCAGTTCGCGGGTCGGTGCCAGGATCAACGCACGCGGGTCCTCGGGCTTGCGGTCGGCCAGGGCCGGTCGGTTCAGTAAGCGGTTGAACACTGCCACCAGGAACGCGAGGGTCTTGCCGGTACCGGTTTGAGCCTGGCCGGCGACATCGCGGCCGGCCAACGCGACGGGTAGGGTCAGCGCCTGGATCGGGGTGCAGCGGGTGAACCCGGCTCCGTCGAGTCCCGCGAGCAGCAGGGGATGCAGCTCAAACGAGGAAAAAGTCAAATCTGTTAGCGGTTTGTCGCTCATCATTCCATCTTCTTGGGGAGGCGCCTGGGGCCATCCCGGCGCGGCTTGCATCGATCCCGGCAGCGTCGCACACTGCGGCCCTTGCGCCGGATAGCGCGGCTTCAGGAAAAGCCATTGAATCCGCCGCGCAATGCCCCAGTCTAACCCAATGTGGCGCCCCTCCCCTTGTCGGGCCCCGTCCGGGTACCAGGAGATCGACAGTGAGTAACAAGGTTCTACACGTCGGCGATGCCGACTTCGACACCGCCGTACTTGGGTCCGGCGAACCGGTGCTGGTGGATTTCTGGGCCGAATGGTGTGGCCCGTGCAAGATGATTGCCCCGGTATTGGATGATCTGGCTGATACCTATGGCGGCAAGCTAAAGGTGGCCAAGGTTAATGTGGACGAAAACCGCGCCCTGGCGGTGAAGTACCACGTCCGTTCAATCCCAATGCTGTTGCTATTCAAGGATGGGCAGGTGCAGGCGACCCAGATCGGCGCGGTCGGCAAGGGCCAACTGGTTCAGATGATCGACAAAAATCTGGGCGGCGCTGCCGCCTGACCGCAGCAGACCTGTCGTCGAGCTTAAGCGACCGATGGCGCTACCGCAGAGCGGCAGCCGGGCGTGCCCGAAGTTATGGGTGGCGCCCCCTTGCTGCTTTACCGGCAGTTGAACCGGTACGCACGGCCCAGCTTGCACGTCCGCGTGAACGAGTGTTAGTGTCGCCACATCCGGCCGCCCTCCCGGCGCCGCGCCCTCTAGAAGGTTCCTTCTAGACTTCCTTGTCCCAACCACCTGTCCGCCCCCTGCCGGGCGCTCGCATCGCACAGCGAGGAATCAAGCACTTGTCCGAGAATACTTCTTCCGAAACCGGGAGCGTCGACGCGCCCGTCGAGAAGCGCGTGCGTAAGCCCCGCGCTGTCAAGACCGCTACCAGCCACGCCGCCAATGCACCCGCGCCGCAGCCCGACCTCCCATTGCCGGCGGTCCCGACGCCCGACGCGCCCCGCCCCGAACCCGCAGCGGCACCAGCTACTTCCACTGCTGCGCCGGCCACTCCGGCCCCTGCACCGGTGGCTACCCCTGCACCAGTGGCTACCCCTGCCCCGGCTGCGACCTCTGCCCCCGCCACGACCGGCGACGGCAACGCCGAGCCGCAGCGCGACGCCAGCCCCTCCGGCCAGCCACAGCAGCGCTTCAATAACCAAAATCCAAATCAGAACGCGCAAAACGGCCAGGGCAATAATCGCCGCGACCGCTTCCGCAACCGCCGCGATCGCAATCGCGAACGTTTTGGCGGTAACAACGATGGCATGCCCCAGGATGGCGGTAACGAGGTGTTCGTGCCGCGCCCGCACCCGAATGTGCCGGAAGGCTTTCCGCAGTACTCGCTGAGCGATCTGAAGAAGATGCCGGCGCATAAGCTGCTGGATATCGCCGAGCAGCTCAGCATTCAGGACGGCGTCGCCCGCGCACGCAAGCAGGATGTCATCTTCGCGCTGCTGAAGGTGCTCACCCGGCATGGCGAGGGCGTTGCCGCCGACGGCGTGCTGGAGATCCTACCGGACGGTTTTGGCTTCCTGCGCGCGGCCGAGGCCAGCTATTTGGCCGGCCCGGACGACACCTACATATCGCCCAGCCAGATCCGCCGTTTCAATCTGCGCACCGGCGACTACCTGTCCGGGCGCATCCGCTTCCCGAAGGACGGCGAGCGCTACTTTGCGCTATCGACGATCGACACGATCAACGGCGAGCCGCTGGAAGCATCCAAGAACAAGGTGCTGTTCGAAAACCTGACCCCGCTATTCCCGCGCCGACGCTTCCGGCTGGAGCGCGGCGACGGCTCCACCGAGGACATCACCGGCCGCATCCTCGACCTGATGGCCCCGCAGGGCAAGGGTCAGCGTGCCTTGATCGTCTCCCCGCCCAAGGCAGGTAAGACGATGATGATGCAGCAGATCGCCAGCGCCATCACCTATAACCACCCTGATGTGCACATGATCGTGCTGCTGGTGGACGAGCGCCCCGAGGAAGTCACCGAGATGCAGCGCACCGTGCGGGGCGAGGTGGTTTCCTCGACCTTCGACGAGCCGGCCGCGCGCCACGTGCAGGTTGCCGAAATGGTGATCGAGCGTGCCAAACGCCTGGTCGAGCACAAGCGTGACGTGGTGATTCTGCTCGACTCGATCACCCGCCTGGCACGCGCATATAACAACGTCGTGCCAAGCTCGGGCAAGGTGCTGACCGGCGGCGTGGACGCCAACGCACTGCACCGTCCAAAGCGTTTCTTCGGCGCGGCGCGCAACGTCGAGGAAGGCGGCTCGCTGACCATCATCGCCACCGCGCTGGTCGATACCGGCTCGAAGATGGACGAGGTGATCTACGAGGAATTCAAGGGTACCGGCAACAGCGAAGTGCACCTGAACCGCCGCATCACTGAAAAGCGGGTCTATCCGGCGATCGATATCAATCGCTCGGGCACTCGCCGCGAAGACTTGCTGATTGAGCCGGAGCTGCTGCAAAAGATCTGGATCCTGCGCAAGTTGCTGCACCCGATGGACGAGATCGCGGCGATGGAGTTCATGCTCGACAAGATGAAGAACACCAAGTCCAACGACGAGTTCTTTGCCTCGATGCGACGCTGAGCCAAGCCACACCGTTGCAACGCAAACGCCCCGCAGTGCGGGGCGTTTGCATGTGTGGCAACTCAAATTCCAAGCATCGGCCGCGCGCGATCCGCCGCCTGTCAGGTCGCCGCCGGGACATCAACGCAGGAGGCACGCCTTCGGTTTTGTGGGCATCTGCTCGACCGCGCTAAAGCGGTGTAAGCAAGCGTGGTCCCCGGCTATCGGCTGGATAAACGCCGTCATCGGCCAGCGCATCAGGTGACGAGCCGGCAACGGAAGTTGCAGACACCCAAGGTACGTGCTGCAAGGGGCCGGGAATGTAGCTATACCAGCGGCCATACTCTTCTCCCCTCAGAGCCGATTGGTCCAATCAGATGATCCACCTGCTTTGGCCTCCCAAAGTGCTGGGATTACAGGTGTGAGCCATCACACCCAGCCT
>Cebus_capucinus_imitator_PRJNA485217_SSR047__coassemble_1131_pt1 | contig 24698 bp, 18 predicted proteins | sample Cebus_capucinus_imitator_PRJNA485217_SSR047__metabat2_high_PE_004 | metagenome-assembled genome bin Cebus_capucinus_imitator_PRJNA485217_SSR047
CATCTGCCGGCCTTGGAAACGCGTATGCAGCTCCATGACATGCAGGGCGATGCCACAGCGGCCGAGGCGCTCGCGCAACGGATTGTGGCACTCGAACCAGGCCGGCTCAGCGGCGAGCGGCGTCTGCTCGAGGCGCTGCTGCAACGCGATCCGCTTGCTGCGGTGGCACGCGTACAGACGCTGGTGCAATCACTGCCCGACGCGCAGCGCACCGTGCTGCGCCCCTGGCTGGGGCAGGTGCAGGACCGCGCGGGGCAGCTCCAGGCCGCGCTGACGACCTGGATGCAGTTCCACCGCGAACAGGCACCGCATCGTTTGCCGCTGCCGCTGCAGGCCGCGAGCGCGTTTGTAGCGTGGCCCGAGCGGGTGCCGATCCCGCCCGAAATTCGGGCGCGGCCGCTGTTCGTCTGGGGCGCCCCCGGATCACAGGTTGAGCGCCTGATCGCGGTAATGCGGGTCGTCAGTCCGGTGTTACGTGACGATCGCTTCAGCCCGCAGCCTCCGTAGGACGCTTTCCAGAGCGACCAAACACTGACGCGGTTGGCTTCCGGCGAGCTGACAGCGGAGGCGTTAATCAACGACTGGAGGGGACAGCTGCACGCGCGTGGGATCGCCGACGGCAACATTGTCGACTGGCTGCTGTGGTGGGACAACGCGCTACTACATGGACTGCGTCCGCTCTTGCCTGAAGGTCGCCTGGCGATCGCGTTGCGCGACCCGCGCGACATGCTCCTGGACTGGCTGAGCTATGGCGCGCCAGCGCCACGGGCGGTGGTGGCACCTGAGCAAGCGGCCCGCTGGCTGGCGACGATGCTCGATCAGGTCGCCACGCTGCATGAGCACGCTCTGTATCCGCATCATTTGATTCGTCTTGACGGCATTGAGTCCGATCCGGAGGGCATCACCCGCGTGCTTGGCGAGGCGTTCGGACAGGCCTTCCCGGTGGTGCCATCGCTGGGCGCGCAGCGCCTGCGCGCCGGTCGCTGGCGCGATTATGCTCAGCTACTGGCCGCGCCGTTCGCAACGCTGGCACCGGTCGCCGCTCGGCTTGGCTATCCTGTCGCCGAGTTCTGAGGCCGCAAGGTACGTTCTGGTCGGTTTGACGGAGCGTGTCGGCGGCCCGCCCTTGTCACTGCATCACGGAGATCTCCTATGCGCCTGACCAGCCAAAGCATTGAGAACGGCAAGCCGATTCCGGCCGAATTTGCCGCCGGTACAGCCGATGGCTTTGCCCCCAACCGTAACCCGCAGCTGGCGTGGAGCGAGGTGCCTGCCGGTACGCGGTCGTTCGTGCTGTTATGCATCGACCCGGACGTGCCGACCGTGCCGGAGACCGTCGGTCGCGATGACATCGAGATCCCTGTCGACCAGCCACGCACCGATTTTGTGCATTGGGTGATGGTCGACGTCCCGGCGGGTGTGAGCGAGATCACTGCCGGCAGCTGCAGTGATGGTTTCGTCGCCAAGGGCAAGTCGGCACCGGCCGGACCGGAGGGGGCGCGTCAGGGGCTGAACAGCTATACCGACTGGTTCGCCGACCATGCCGAGATGGCCGGCGACTATCTGGGCTATGACGGCCCCTATCCGCCGTTCAACGATCTGCGCCTGCACCGCTATTTCTTCCGGTTGTTTGCACTGGATGTGGAGCGGTTGGTGCTGCCGGCACGCTTCAACGCTAGCGATGTGCTGCGCGCCCTCCACGGCCACGTGTTGGCTGAGGCTGCGATCCACGGGACCTATTCGCTCAACCGCAAACTAGGCGGCTGACCCATCCTTGGAAAGCGCATTGCCGGTAATGCGGCATCGCGCGCGCGTGGGGGCCCGACCGCCGCGCGCACAGGCAACGTCTTGTGCGCGCGATCCAGACTGTTCCAGTCCACGAGCCGTGTCGCACGCGTGGGGCGGCGTCTGAGCGGGGGCTGCCTAGGCGGGCAGCCAGACCAGGAGTGCCACACCGAGCACGATGCGGTACCAGGCAAATACGGTGAATTTGTGCGATTTGATGTAGTCGAGTAGCCACTTTACTACGGCGAATCCGGTCACCACCGCTGCGGCGAAGGCCACACCGACATCAGTAAAATTTTCATGGCCGAGGCCGCCATCGTGGAGCAGTTCCAGGAACGTATAACCGCTGGCGGCAAACATCGTCGGGATACCGACCAGAAACGCGAACTCGGCCGCCGCCGGGCGCTTGCTCAGTCCCAGCAGCATCGCGATGAAGATGGTCGTGGCCGAGCGTGACGTCCCTGGAAACACACCGGCCACCACTTGCGCCAGGCCGACCGCGATGGCGACCTTCCAGGTCACCATGTCGCGTTGCGGCAGGCGATCGGCAAAATGCTCGACGACGAGCATCCAGATGCCCCCGATAATCAACGCCCAGGCGACTGGATGCAGTGTTTCGGGCAGCGCCCAGCCGGCCTTGCGTACCACCAGCCCGACGACCGCCGTCACTGCGAAGGCGCCGATCAGCTTGGCGGCATAGTCGCGATTGGCACGCTCGCCCAGCCCGGTGGCCAGCGTCCATAGGCGCTGCCGATAGACCAGGGTGATGGCCAAAATCGCGCCGGCCTGAATCACGATGTTGAAGAAGTCCGAGCGCTGACCTAACCACCGCTCGGCGATCAGCAGGTGGCCGGTGGACGAGACTGGAAGGAATTCGGTCAGACCTTCGACGATGCCCAACAAGAGGGCGGAGAGAGTATCGGACATGCCGGGCGTTTGCGGGAGAGAGCGTGGAGGGGGATAAGCATAGAGCATGCATCGGGGGAGGAATGCTGAATCACCAAATTGGTGCAATTATTTTCAAACGCACTAATTTGGTGTGAATAAGTAAGTGCGATGTGAATTTAGACCCTTGAAAATCAATGACTTGTGATGAATGGGAGGTTGGCACGGCGATTGCTCACAGCCAGAGACCCATCGAATTCACCAACCTGAGGTTTTCTCCGATGTCTGCGGAAAATGTTGAGAAGCTGATTAAGGACAACAAAGTCGAGTTCGTCGACCTGCGTTTTGTCGATATGCGCGGTGTGCAGCAACACGTGACGTTTCCAGTCAGCATCGTGGAGCCCTCGTTGTTCGAGGAGGGCAAGATGTTCGACGGTTCCTCGATCGCGGGCTGGAAGGGGATCAACGAGTCGGACATGGTGCTGCTGCCCGATCCGGACACGGCCTATCTTGACCCGTTCTACGCTGACCCGACCGTCGTGCTGACCTGCGACATTCTCGACCCGGCCACGATGCAGAGCTATGTGCGTGACCCACGCGGCATTGCCAAGCGAGCTGAGGCCTATCTCAAGTCCTCCGGCATCGCCGATCAGGCATTTTTCGGCCCTGAGCCGGAATTCTTCATTTTCGATTCGGTCCGCTTTGCCAATGAAATGGGCCATACCTTCTTCCAGGTCGGCTCGGAAGAAGGCGCTTGGAACAGCGGCGCCAAGCTCGACGGTGGCAATAGTGGCTACCGTCCGGGCGTGAAGGGGGGCTACTTCCCGGTGCCGCCGACCGACTCGCTGCATGATCTGCGCGCGGAAATGGTCAAGACCCTGGAGCAGGTCGGTATCGAGACCGAAGTACACCACCACGAGGTCGCTACCGCCGGCCAATGCGAAATCGGCACCAAGTTCAACTCGCTGGTGAAGAAGGCCGATGAACTGCTGACCACCAAGTACATCGTCAAGAACGTCGCCTACCGCAATGGTAAAACGGCGACCTTCATGCCCAAGCCGATTGTGGGCGACAACGGCTCGGGCATGCACGTGCATCAGTCGTTGGCCAAGGGCGGCGCCAACCTGTTTTCCGGTGACGGCTACGGTGGGCTGTCGCAGCTGGCGTTGTGGTACATCGGCGGCATCTTCAAGCACGCCAAGGCGATCAACGCATTCGCCAACTCCGGCACCAATAGCTACAAGCGTTTGGTGCCCGGCTTTGAGGCACCGGTGATGCTGGCCTATTCGGCGCGCAACCGCTCGGCTTCGTGCCGTATCCCGTGGGTGTCCAACCCGAAGGCACGCCGCATCGAGATGCGCTTCCCCGATCCGTTGCAGTCCGGCTACCTGACGTTCACCGCGCTGATGATGGCCGGCTTGGATGGCATTAAGAACCAGATCGACCCGGGTGCGCCGAGCGATAAGGACCTGTACGACCTGCCGCCGGAAGAGGAGAAGCTGATCCCACAGGTGTGCTCCAGCCTCGATCAGGCGCTGGAAGCGTTGGATCAGGACCGTGAGTTCCTCAAGGCCGGTGGGGTGATGAGCGATGATTTCATCGACGGCTACATTGCGCTGAAGATGCAGGAAGTCACCAAGTTCCGTGCGGCCACACATCCACTTGAGTACCAGCTTTACTACGCGAACTGAGGTTTACACCGCCGTCGCACCGCGCAACCGCGGCGGGGGAACGCGAGACCGAGATACCGGGCGGCGGGTTGCCGCACCGGTATTTCCGGATAACAGAACGAATCGGCTTTCGGGTCTTCGGCTCCTCCACGTCCGTCGGGCCGTGCGCCCGCCGGATGCCTGTGAGCGGTTCGTACACGCAGGGGGCGCCGGAGGGGTGCTCCGGGCGACACCACACTGCCGGACGGCGCAATGCCGGCCGGTTCCTTCCACCATCGGGGTATGCGCATGAAACTGATTACCGCCATCATCCGGCCGTTCAAGCTTGACGAAGTGCGCGAAGCACTGTCGCAAGCCGGCGTGTCCGGCATCACCGTTACTGAGGTCAAGGGCTTCGGGCGCCAGAAAGGCCACACCGAGCTGTACCGCGGCGCTGAGTACGTCGTCGACTTCCTGCCTAAGATCAAGATCGAGACGGTGGTTACCGACGAGCGTCTGGATGCAGTGGTTGAGGCAATCCAGACCGCCGCCGGTACCGGAAAAATCGGCGACGGCAAGATCTTTGTCACCGCGATCGAACAGGTCGTGCGGATCCGCACCGGCGAAATCGGCGCTGACGCGCTCTAACCCACATCCGGAGCCCTCGTTATGAAAACTGGTCTTGCTGCTGGGTGGAAGGCCCGGCTCTACACCATTTGTATGCTGATGTTGTTCAGCACTCTGGCCGTACTCGGTACTGCCAGCAGCGCCCAGGCCCAGAACGGTGCCGCCCAGGTTGCGCCGTTGCCGACCGAAACGGTCAGCACCGAGCCGCTGGCAGAGTCCCAGGCCGCAGTCCCGGCCGCTGAAGCCAAACCCGCGGCCGTGGTCGACAAAGGCGACGTTGCCTGGATGCTGACCTCTACGTTACTGGTGCTGTTGATGATCGTGCCCGGGCTGGCGCTGTTCTACGGCGGCATGGTGCGCGCGAAGAATGTGCTGTCGGTACTGATCCAGATCGGCGTGGTGCTTTCGTTGATCGCGATCTTGTGGGTGCTTTACGGGTACAGCCTGGCTTTCGCCGACGGGGGACCTTTCATCGGCACATGGGGCAAAGCACTGCTCAAAGGTGTGGACGCGACCACGTTGGCGGACACGTTCTCCAAAGGCTTCAAACTGCCTGAATATGTGTTTATCTCGTTCCAGCTGACCTTTGCCGCCATCACCGGCGCGCTAATCGTCGGTGCGTTCGCCGAGCGGGTGAAGTTTGCTGCGGTGTTGCTGTTCATCGTGCTCTGGTTCACCTTCGGCTATCTGCCGGTTGCGCACATGGTGTGGTCGGCACCGGGCTATCTGTTTGGCAAGGGCGCGTTGGACTTTGCCGGTGGCACCGTGGTCCATATCAACGCCGGCATCGCCGGTCTGGTGGGCTCTTACTTCGTTGGCAAGCGCATCGGCTTCGGGCAGGTGGCGCTCAAACCGCACAACGTGACCTTGACCTTCACTGGCGCCTCGTTGCTGTGGGTGGGCTGGTTCGGCTTCAACGCCGGCTCGGCGCTGGAGGCCAATGCCACCGCTGCACTGGCCTTCCTTAACACCTTGTTGGCCACCGCTGCGGCAGTGCTGGCCTGGTCGTTGACCGAGAAGTTCACTAAGGGCAAGTGCTCCGCATTGGGTGTGGCGTCGGGCATGGTCGCCGGTCTGGTCGGCGTCACCCCGGCGGCGGGCACGGTAGGCCCGTTCGGTGCGATCGTCATCGGTGTGGCTGCGGGCGTGATTTGTGTGTGGGGCGTGACCGGTCTGAAGAAACTATTGGGGGCTGATGACACGCTGGACGTGTTCGGCGTACACGGCGTCGGCGGCATCGTCGGTGCGCTGCTGACCGGTGTGTTTACGGATAAGGCGCTGGGCGGTGCTGGCTACGCTGAAGGTGTGACGATGGGCCATCAGGTGCTGGTACAGGCCACGGGCGTTGGCATCACCGTGGTCTGGATTGGCATCGTATCGGTGGTGGCGTTCTTGATTGCCAAGTCGGTGTTCGGTTTGCGGGTAAGCGAGGATGCCGAGCGCGAGGGTCTGGACATTACCTCGCACGGAGAGTCGGCTTACGAGGCCTGAGTCGGTGTGTGCCGGTCCGCAGCGTGTCTGCGGATCGGCAGCGTTTCCATGAAGCGTCCGCTACGCTCGGTCGCATCGGGGTTCCCTGGGGCGGAGCGCCGCTGGCCGTCCTATCGAGGTAACCCATGACTGCTCGCCCCCACTTTATCGACCGTGCGTTGCCCAGTTCAGATGCGCGCTTGGCGCATTGCACTACATTGGTGCAATGCGTATGAGCACCATTGTCCTGCCCTCCCTTGAGAATCTCGGCACCCCAGTCGCCTGGGCGGATGCGGAGGGCCGGGTGCGTGGTGTTAATCCCGCATTTGCGCGCTGGCTGGGCGTCAGCGCGCGGAGGCTGCAAGACCAACCGCTGGCGTCGTTGGAGATGCAGGGCGACGCCTTGGCCCGATTTCTGGTCAACCAGGAGCGTGATGTACTGCGTCTACACCGGATCGCAATAGGGCTGCCCGGCGAGGCGCCGCGCTTCGCCGAAGGTTGGCTGAGCCGGCTCGACGATGGCAGTTGGCTGTTGGAGACCCATCCAACCGACGAGTTTCCCGCGTTGGATCCGACTCACGCCCTACCCAGTGCACTCAGCGCCGCACTCAAGGGGTTGGCCCACGAGCTGCGTAATCCGTTGGCGGGACTGAAGGGGGCTGCGCAGTTGCTGGCGCGGCGCGCGGTTAACCGCGATCAGGACGAGCGCGAACTGATCGATTTGATCGGCGCTGAAATCGAACGACTGAATACGTTGCTTGAGCGCTTGCTGTCGCCGTCGCCGGCACGTCCGCACGAGGGGCTGAACATCCATGCGGTATTGGAGCGGGTGCTGCGTCTAGCGGAAAGTGAAGGCGGCTGGTCGGTGCGGCTACAGCGCGACTATGATCCGAGCATTCCCGAGATTCTGGGCGATGCCGACCGACTGACTCAGGCGGTTTGGAATCTGGTGCGTAATGCCATTCAGGCCGGAGCCGGCACGGTCACCCTGCGGACCCGGGTCGAGCACGGCCAGCGCATCCGTGATCGCGTGCACGCCATGTCGCTGCGGTTGGAAATTGTCGATGACGGTCGTGGCGTACCCGAAGAACTGGCCGAACACCTGTTTTTGCCCCTGGTCAGTGGCCGTGCCGAAGGCAGCGGCCTCGGCCTGGCGCTGGCGCAGCAAGTCGCGCGTGAGCACCTCGGTACGCTGAGCTTCCGCTCGCGTCCCGGGCATACCGTTTTCATCCTGCTGTTGCCGCAGTTGGCCGGCGAGCACGACAAGGAGTTGTACCATGGCTAACGCCGATCCCACCGCGCACCGTATCTGGGTCGTCGATGACGACCGCTCGGTACGCTTTGTCTTATCCACCGCACTGCGCGACGCCGGTTATATCGTAGACGGCTTCGATAGCGCCTCAGCGGCGCTGCAGGCACTGGCGATGCGAGCGGTACCCGACTTGCTCTTCACCGATGTACGCATGCCGGGTGACGATGGCCTGACCCTGCTCGACAAGCTTAAGTCGCGGCACCCACAGCTGCCGGTGATCGTCATGTCCGCTTATACCGACGTTGCTAGCACTGCGGGTGCGTTTCGCGGTGGCGCGCACGAGTTTCTGTCCAAACCATTTGATCTGGACGATGCCGTCGCACTGGCCGCACGCGCGCTGCCCGAAGCAGGCCCGCCGGAACCGGCCTCCTCCGCGTTGCCTGCCGAGGCGGGCGCGCAACTGATCGGCGACACCCCACCCATGCGGGCGTTGTTTCGCGCGATCGGTCGGCTCGCGCAGGCGCCACTCTCGGTACTTATTAATGGCGAGACCGGCACCGGCAAAGAGCTGGTTGCGCGTGCGTTGCATAACGAGTCGCCCCGCTCGCGCAAGCCGTTCGTTGCGCTCAATACCGCCGCGATCCCGGCTGAACTGCTGGAAAGTGAATTGTTCGGCCACGAGGCCGGTGCATTCACCGGTGCAGCAAAGCGCCACATTGGTCGTTTCGAACAAGCCGACGGAGGGACATTGTTCCTCGACGAGATCGGCGACATGCCTCTGCCGCTACAGACCCGGCTGCTTCGAGTGTTGGCCGAAAACGAGTTCTTCCGGGTTGGCGGACGCGAACTGATCCGGGTCGATGTACGGGTGATCGCCGCCACCCATCAGGACTTGGAGGCGCTGGTTGAACAGGGGCGGTTCCGAGCCGATCTGTTGCACCGATTGGACGTCGTGCGGTTACAACTGCCGCCGCTGCGCGAGCGCCGTGCAGACGTGGTCCAGTTATCAGAGAATTTCCTGGCCATGGCGGTGCGCAAGCTTGATACGCCGCCCAAACGGTTTTCGGCGGCGGCATTGGATGCGCTGCGCCGGCACGACTGGCCGGGCAATGTGCGAGAGCTGGAGAACGTATGCTGGCGTCTGGCGGCGCTTGCGACGGCTGAGCTCGTCGATGCCGCCGATGTCGAATCAGCGCTGTCACGCGGGCGGCGTCCACCGCGTGCCGCCGAGCAGGGCGAATGGGACGTTCAGCTTGCCATATGGGCGCATCAGCGCCTGGATGCGGGCGCGCAGGGGTTGCATGCCGAGGCACGTGAGCGTTTTGACAAGGCGCTGCTGGAAGTGGCGCTGCAATTCACCCAGGGCCGCCGCGCTGAGGCCGCGGCCCGCCTGGGGGTTGGACGCAATACCGTAACCCGTAAGCTCGGACCGGGGCGGCGCCGACGCTAAGGGTCGATGTGCGCTAATCGCGGGAGCGGCGGATGCCCGCGATCGGGCGTCGCCGGTAGCGCTTGGCGCGTGTCGGGTGCGCTCCTACCATGCTGAGGTCTTACGGGTACTTCACGCTGAACTTACGTTGCTGCACGCCCCGGCCGAGGTAACGGCTAAACTCGCCGCTTCGCGTATCGCCGGAGGGGCCTTGGTCTCAAGCTGGATCCTGCTGCTGGTCTCGGTCGGCTATGCCGCGCTGCTGTTCGGCGTGGCCTGGTGGGGCGATCGCCGTCCGCTGTATCCGGAGCGACCATGGCTGCGGCCGGCGGTCTATAGTTTGGCGCTGGCGGTGTATTGCTCGTCGTGGACCTTCTACGGCGCGGTCGGCACGGCGGTGCGCAATGGTATTGGCTATCTGCCGATCTATCTGGGGCCGGTGCTGCTGTTGCTCTTCGGCTGGCGCATTATTGAACGCCTGGCACTGGTTGCCCGCAGCGAGAATACCGTCTCGATTGCCGATTTCATTTCGTCGCGCTACGGCCGCTCGCGCCCGCTGGCGGCCTTGGTGGCGGTGATTGCGCTGGTCGGGATCGTGCCGTACCTCGCCTTGCAGTACAAAGCGGTGGCGATGAGCCTGGAGGTGTTGACCGGGCACACCGCTATCGAGCGAGGTTTCTTCAGCGACCCAGCGCTATACGTGGCGTTGCTGATGGCGCTGTTTGCCGCACTGTTTGGTACCCGCCAAGTCGATGCGACTGAGCACCACCATGGGGTGATGTTGGCGATTGCGCTGGAGTCGGTGGTCAAATTGGCGGCGATGTTGGCGGTCGGCGTGTTTGCCTGGACCTGGCTGGATCATCGTCAGCTGCACATCGTTGACTCGGCACGCATGCTGCTTGAGCACACTCCTTCAGTGGGGTTCATCTCGCAGACCCTACTCAGCTTTCTGGCCATCGTCTGCCTGCCGCGTCAATTCCACGTCGCGGTGGTGGAGTGCAGCGATGTGGGTGACATTCGCCGGGCGCGTTGGCTGTTTGGTATCTATCTGGTGCTGATTTCAGCGATGGTGGTGCCTATTGCTTCGGCGGGTATCGCTTTGTTCGGCGGCGGCGCACCGGTCGCTGACGATGCGATGGTGCTGGCTCTGCCGTTGTCCGAAGGCAGCCGACTGTTGGCACTGGTGGCTTACGTCGGCGGCTTCTCAGCCGCCACCGGCATGGTGATCGTGTCCTCAATCGCGTTGGCCACCATCATTTCCAACGACTTGGTGATGCCGGTGCTGCTGCGTCATGAGGGCGGCCGTGCAGCCGCCGCCGACCGGGTGCTGTGGATTCGCCGGTTGGCGATCGGGCTGCTGGCGTTGATCGCCTACACGTACTACCGCAGCTCCAGCGACGACAGCACGCTGGCGTCGTATGGCCTGATGGCGTTTGCAGCGGTGGCGCAGTTCGCCCCAGGCGTGATCGGCGGGTTGTACTGGCGTGGCGCCAGCCGTAAGGGCGTGGAAGTGGGCATGCTATTGGGCTTTGCGACTTGGGCCTACACGCTGTTGCTACCGGTGATGACCCGCTCCGGCGTGGTCGATCCGGCATGGTTGCAGCACGGTCCGTTCGGTATTACGTGGTTGCGGCCCCAGCAGCTATTTGGCATGAGTGGGTGGGATCCGCTCGCACACGGCACGTTCTGGTCGCTGCTGATCAACACCGGTACGATGATGGTGGTATCTGCGCGCTGGCGGCCCGGCGTGGAGGAGCGCTTGCGCGCCGCGCCGTTCCTTGACCCTTACGCGCAGCGACCAGCGGTGGCGGGTGAGTGGCCGGGTCGGGTGCGGGTAGATGATTTACTGACGCTGGCCGAGCGCGTGGTCGGCGATCGCCACGCGCATCGCGCGTTTGTCGAGCAGGCCCAGCTGCTGGGGCGTGAGTTGCAGGCCAGTGCGTTGGCCGATCGCGCCTGGGTCCAGTTCACCGAGCGGCTGCTGGCGGCCTCGATCGGTGCCGCCTCGGCGCGACTGGTGCTGACCAGCTTGCTGCGCGGCTCGGGTATGGGTCTGGGCGAGGTAGTGGCGGTATTGGACGAGGCCGGGCAGGAGTTGCGCTTCAACCGCGAGATTCTGTCCACCACGCTGGAGAACATTAGTGCCGGGGTCAGCGTGGTTGACCCGGACATGCGCCTGACTGCCTGGAACCGCCGCTACCAGCAGTTATTTGGCTATCCCGATGGCATGCTCTACGTCGGTCGCCCGGTGGCTGATCTGATCCGCTACAACGCAGAGCGCGGTGAGCTGGGCGAAGGCGATGTCGAGGTCCAGATTGCTCGCCGCATCAATCATATGCGTGCCGGTACCCCGCACGTGTTCGAACGCACCCGCAGCGACGGCAAGGTCATCGAGATGCGGGGGCAGGCGCTATCGGGCGGTGGCTACGTCACCAGCTACAACGACATCACTGACTACAAGCGCGCCGAGTTGGCGCTGTTGGAGGCTAACGAGACGCTAGAGCAACGCGTGGCCGAACGTTCACGTGAGGCGGAGCTGGCGCAGCAGTCCAAGACCCGCTTCCTGGCCGCGATCAGTCACGACGTACTACAGCCGCTCAACGCCGCTCGACTGTTCGCCTCGGCACTGCGCGACAGCCATGCGCACGATGAGGAGCAGCGCCACCTGGCCGAGCGTGTGGATGCCTCGTTACGCGCCGCCGAGGAGCTACTCGACGGCCTGCTCGACGTCTCAAGGCTGGACGCCGGTGGCTTGCGTCCGACCCTGGAGGCTATTGAGGTCGGCATACTTCTACAAGAACTGGCGGCCCAGTATGCCCCGGTCGCCGCCACTCGGGGTCTGCAGTTGCACGTACATGCGCGCGCGCTCTGGGTACGCAGTGACCGCCGGTTGCTGCGGCGGGTACTGCAGAACTTCATCGCTAATGCGCTGCGCTATACCCGTTCCGGGCGCATTGTGCTGGGTGTGCGTGGACGCCCCATGCAGGTCGAGTTACAAGTCTGGGACACCGGGCCAGGCATTCCGCAGCATCACATGCGGCAGATTTTCGACGAGTTCCATCGCTACCAGCAGCCCTTTAATTGGGGCGAGCAGGGGCTGGGGCTGGGGCTGTCGATCTGTCAGCGCATCTCGCGCTTGCTCGATCATGACCTCAACGCGCGCAGCCAGGTGGACCGCGGCAGCATGTTTTCGATCTTGCTGCCGAAGGCGGCACCGGCGGCGCGCGCGCCGGTGGCCGTGCCGCCGGGGCGGGCTGATAGCGGCGGCGATTCGTTAGCGGGTATGCGTGTGCTATGTGTGGACAACGACCAAGAGATCCTTGACGGCATGCGCGCGTTGCTTAGTCGCTGGCAGGTTCAGGTCATTGCCGCGAGCACGGTTGATGCTGCGCTGGAAAAGGTGAGCGAACAGCCGGACGTGATGTTGGTCGACTATCACCTGCACGATCGCCTGGACGGATTGGACACCCTCGACGCGCTCAATGCCGCCTGTCCGCGCCCCATCCCGGGTGCGCTGCTGACGGCCGATGGCCGCGACGAACTCAAGCAGCTGGCACGCGAGCGCGGCTACCGGCTTCTGACCAAGCCGATCAAGCCGGCCTCACTGCGCGCGTTTCTGTCGGCGTTTGACGACGTATTGAAAGATCGATCATCGGTGCTTTCCGACGCCGAACGGCAGCACAGCTCAGCCTCACGGCGAGCCGCTGAGATGCTCGTAGAGGATCGTGCTGCCAACGATCACTAGGATCAACCCGCCGATGATTTCGGCGCGCTTGCCGACCAGCGTGCTGAGGGCGCGGCCGAGCATGATCCCAAGGGTGACCATAACCAGCGTGCACAGGCCGATGACCATCGCGACCACCCCGATGTGGGCGTCGAGAAATGCCAGACTGACGCCAATTGCCATCGCATCAATGCTGGTGGCAAAGCCGGTGGTGGCTAGGCTCATCAACCCATGGCGGCCCCCTGCATCGTCTTGCTCAAGTACCTCAGGGCGCAGTCCGGCGACGATCATATGGATGCCCAAAGCGCTGAGCAGAGCAAACGCGATCCAATGGTCGAACGCGGCAAGATAACCAGAGGCCGCGCGTCCTAACGCCCAGCCGAGCAGCGGTGTGATGGTCTCGATGACGCCGAAGATCACGCCAGCACGCAGCGCGTCGACGAGCCGGGGCTGACGCATCGCTGCGCCTTTGCCGATCGCTGCGGCGAACGCGTCCGTCGACATGGCGAGACCAATGAGCAGGATAGAAGCAGGTGACATGTGCGGGGAGGTTGCGGTCGGGCTTGTGCGGCTCACGGCATGCGCCCACGCCCAACCGTCGTTGCGCGCGCATGCCGCTGGTCTCGCCAACCCAAATGGTTGCCCGCGCCACGGCGCATTGGCCGAGTGTGTTGACGCGGGCGCTTCAGACTTGCTCAGAAGCAGGCTACTCCCCAGTGGGGACGCGCAGTCTAACCGCGTGATTGGCGTCTGCGGGCATTCACCCTGAAACGCGAAGGTCCGCCTGATCTTCATAGTGCAGGCTATATCGCCGCTTACCGTAGGTCGTACTGCCGACCGGTGTGCGGTCCGTAAGCGCTGGTCATCGAACCGTCACCGTCGGCTGCTGTGATGGTGGACGGTCCACTGGGGTGGGTGAGCGGCGCTGCACGATGTCGCTGGAGAGGGCTAAAGAACCCGATACCTAGGCCGATAACTACTGCGTTATTTCGTCCGGATTATGTGTGCATGTCACCGTTGTCGATGAGCATCGCCCAAAAGCTGCGTTTCAGCCTGGCCGCTCTGGTGCTGGGCCTGGGCTTGATCGGGTTTGCATATTGGCGCGTCAGCGCGGGGACGGCTGCGTCCGATCAGCGCGTCGAGCGATTCCAGGCAGAAAGTGAGCGTGTGCAGGCCTTGGCCGAGGCGTTTGCCGATGCACGGCGCAGCCAAGTTGAATATGCCATGTCGTTCTCGGCGCGCAGCGGTAAAGAATTTGCTCGGGCGCTGTCGCGCCTGCGTACGCTGACCGGCACCGGTACGACGCCATTGCAGCAGGCCGTGCAGGCCTATTTGCAGTCCGGCCGAGCGCTGGATGCGCGCATTTCCGAGCTCGGGCATGATCCCGATTCGGGCCTGCAGGGGCGGCTGCGTACTAACGTGCACCAGGTGGAGGCAGTGCTCGCGCGGTACTCCGAGCCGGCTTTGCAAATTTCTATGTTGACCATGCGTCGCTACGAAAAAGACTTCATCTTGCGCCGCGAGCAGAAGGATGCTGACGCGTTGGGTGATCAGGCGATGCCCTTCGAGTTAGCGCTGCTCAAGTCGCGGATCCCGGTGTCGGATAAGGATCGCATCCGCGATTTGATGCAGCAGTACCAGGCCGCGTTCATCAACTACGCCGCCTCGCGTTTCGGAATGGACAGCGAGGTACAGGCGTTGGACACGGCCGCCGCTCGGGTGGTGCCCGCGCTGGAGGCATTGCGTGGCCACCAGACCGCCTTGCTGAACCGCCAGCGTCAGGCCCAGGCCGCGGAGCGCGCGCGTATGAACACGATTTTTTGCGCCACGCTGTTGGCGGCGGCAGCGCTGCTGGTGTCGATGTTACTGCTGCTGTTGCGTGCGATCGTACGACCGCTGGACGAGGCGGTGGCGTTCGCGCGGGCGATCGCCGACGACCGCCTGGACGGGCAGCTGGTGGTGCGCAATCCGCACGACGAGGTGGGTCGACTGGGCCAGGCGTTGGGGCAGATGCAGGCCAGCTTACGCCAGCGCATTGAAGCCGAGCGCTGTGCCGCACGCGAGAACCAGCGGGTGCGGCAGGCACTGGATGCGGCATTGGCCAACGTCATGGTGGTCGATGCCGACGGTGTGGTGGTGTACGCCAACACATCGCTGCGCACTACATTGGCACGCGCGGGGATTGAAACCGGCGAATTGGTGGGTTTACCGGCCCAGGCGTTCGGCGCGGCGGTGCGCGAGCAGTTCGACGCCGCCCTGGCCGGCGCCGAGATGCAGCGTACCGAACTGGCGCTGGGTGATACCCGCTTCGTGTTGTTGACCAGCCCGGTACAGGTTGATGGGCGGCTGATCGGCACGGCGATTGAATGGCAGGACCGGCGGATTGAGCAGGTGATTGAGCACGAGGTGTCGGCGCTGGTGGCCCGTGCGGCGGCAGGTCACCTGGAACGGCGCATCGACCTGGTTGATAAAGATGGCTTTGTAAGATGCTTGGCCGAGAACGTGAATCTGTTGCTCGGCAACGTACAGCAGCACCTGGATGAAGCGATCCGGGTGTTGGGAAGCTTTGCTGAAGGCGACTTGCGTGCGCGCATGCGCGGTGACTGCCGCGGTGTGTATGCGCGCATGCAGCAGGCGATGGACGCGGCAATGTGCCAGGTCAGCCAAATCGTAATCGGGATCCAGCATTCGGCGACCAGCGTGCAGGCTGCGGCCGACGAGATGGCCGCCGGCACCTCGGACCTGTCGGCGCGCAGTGAGCGTCAGGCCGCCGATGTGCAGCAGGTGTCGACGCTGGTTGCCTCGATCTCCGATGAGGCGCAGGAAAATCTGCAGCGCGCGCGCGTAAGCGCGGCGATGAGTGAGCAGGCCAACGCGGCCGCGTTGCGCGGCCGCGAGGTCGTGCAGTCGGCGATCAATGGTATGCATGCAGCCTGCGGCTCTGCGCAGCAGATGCGCGAGATCGTCGCCACCGTCGATGGGCTGGCGTTCCAGACCAACCTACTGGCGCTCAACGCGGCGGTCGAAGCGGCGCGCGCAGGTACGCACGGCAAAGGCTTCGCGGTGGTCGCCAGCGAGGTGCGTAACCTGGCCCAGCGCTCGGCAGACGCCTCGCAGGAAATTCGCCGCCTGATTGAGTATCTACTGCAGCACGTTGAATCCGGTGCCGGACTGGTGGACAACAGCGGCGCCACGATGCACGAAATTTTGGGCAAGGTGCAGCAAGTGGCCGATGTGATGAACCAGATCAGCGAGGCGTCCGAGCGCCAGGGCGAGGCGGTCGCCGAGCTCGGCCATGTGCTGCGCCGGATCGGCCAGGGCACCGAGCAGAACGCCGCACTGGTTGAACAATCCTCCGCTGCGGCCGACAGCATGCGCGAGCAAGCTGCGCGGTTGGCCGAGGCCGCCGAGGCGTTCGTGGTGGATGACAGCGCGCGGCTCGAGTCGGAGTTGGAAGATAGCGATATACCGCTGCCGATGAGGTTAGCGTGCTGATATCACCCTCAGCGCTTGCGGCTTGGCAGACGTCAGGCCTTAGTGGATAAGATCCTCAGTGGATAGATCGTCCGGCCCTTGGATGTCGCCGGTAAAACTTCAATAAGGCAGGTCGGGTGTCAATCCTCTTCCGGGGGCAGCACGATGCCGTCGGCGTCGATCGCCAGCTTACCCGCCATCAGTACAGCCTGGGTCCGGTTGGTGACGCCAAGCTTGCGCAGGATCGCCGTGACATGGGCCTTGATGGTCGCCTCCGACACGCCCAGGTCATAGGCGATCTGCTTGTTGAGGCGCCCAGCCCCGAGCATTTGCAGTACCCGGAATTGCTGCGGCGTCAGCTCGCGCAGACGCTGACCGACCTCGCGTTCTTCGTGATCGGTTGGCGGCAGGTTGCGGGCCTCGGCCGGAATCCAGCGCTCGCCGTCGAGCACTGTGCCGAGCGCCTCACCGATGGTGTCCGAATCGGCGGACTTGGGAATGAAGCCAAACGCGCCATGGTCGATCGCGCGGCGCATTACGGTCGGTTCCTCGCGCGCGGATACCACCACCACCGGCAGCTGCGGATGCAGCGCACGCAGGTGAACCAATGCGGAAAAGCCCTGCGCACCGGGCATGTTGAGATCCATCAGCAGCAAATCGGCGTCGGCGTGTGTATCGGCCAGGGTGTACAAGGCATCGACGGTGTCGGCCTCGAACAGTTGCACACCGGGCATCACCCGCTTCACGGCCCCGCGCAGAGCTTCGCGAAACAACGGGTGGTCATCGGCGATCAGCAGAGTGGGCATGGGAGTGGAGCCGAGATGGAAGATTCGGGATGCCTGACAACGACGAACAGCAGCCCGAAGCGAAGCCCGCGTTTAGCGGGCGCCGCTTCGGGTGGGCTATTACCGTGCCAGACGTTCGCTCACCAACGAGTCAACGACCGATGGATCGGCCAAGGTCGACGTGTCGCCGAGCTGATCCGGGGCGTTCTCGGCGATCTTGCGCAGGATCCGACGCATGATCTTGCCTGAGCGCGTCTTGGGCAAGCCGGGCGCCCATTGCAAGTGGTCCGGTGAAGCAATCGGGCCGATCTCCTTGCGTACCCAGGCCACTAACTCCTTGTGCAATGCCTCGCTGGGTTGCTCTTCGGCAATCAGGGTAACGTAGGCATAGATACCCTGGCCTTTGACGTCGTGTGGAAATCCGACCACCGCTGCCTCGGCGACTTTCGGGTGCGACACCAGGGCACTCTCCACTTCGGCGGTGCCGATGCGGTGACCGGAGACGTTGATGACGTCGTCCACGCGCCCGGTGATCCAGTAATAGCCATCCTCGTCGCGGCGGCAGCCATCGCCGGTAAAGTAGCTGCCGGGATAGGTGCGGAAATACGTGTCGATAAAACGTTGGTGGTCGCCGTAGACGCTGCGCATCTGACCGGGCCAGGAGTCGAGCAGCACCAAGTTGCCCTCGGTGGCGCCTTCCTTGATCTGCCCGTCAGCATCGACCAGCGCCGGACGCACGCCGAAGAATGGCAGTGTCGCCGAACCAGGTTTGAGGTCGATGGCGCCCGGTAATGGGGCAATCAAAATGCCGCCCGTCTCGGTCTGCCACCAAGTGTCCACCACTGGGCAGCGACCGTCGCCGACGACGTCGTAGTACCAGCGCCAGGCCTCCGGGTTGATCGGCTCGCCGACGCTACCCAGCAAGCGCAACGACGCACGCGAAGTCCTCTTCACCGGTTCCTCGCCCTCGCGCATCAGTGCGCGGATTGCGGTCGGCGCGGTGTAGAAGATGGTGACCTGGTGCTTGTCGATCACGTCCCAGAAGCGTGACACGTTGGGGTAGTTGGGTACACCTTCGAACATCAGCGAGGTGCAACCGTTGGCGAGCGGGCCGTAGACAATGTAGCTGTGGCCAGTGACCCAACCAACGTCGGCGGTGCACCAGTAAACATCGTCCTCGCGCAGGTCGAACACCGTCTCATGGGTATAGCTGGCAAACAACAGATAGCCAGCAGTGGTGTGCAGTACGCCTTTGGGTTTACCGGTGGAGCCGGAGGTGTAGAGGATGAACAGCGGGTCTTCCGCGTTCATGCGCTCGGGCTCGCATAGCGCCGGTTGGCCATCGACCACATCGTGGAACCAGCGGTCACGTGGGGCCAGCATGCCGACGGGGCCGCCGGTGTGGCGCACGACCAGCACGGTTTCCACGGTCTGGGTGCCGGCGATCTTCAACGCCGCATCGACGTTGGCCTTCAGCGGGATCTTGCGCCCACCGCGCAGGCCTTCGTCGGCGGTGATAATCAGTTTGCTGCCGCAGTCGATCACGCGGTCGGCAATCGAGTTTGGCGCGAAGCCACCGAACACCACCGAGTGGACCGCGCCGATGCGCGCGCAGGCCAGCATCGCCACCGCCGCATCCGGGATCATCGGCAGATAGATGGTGACGCGGTCGCCCTTCCCGATGCCGAGATTGCGCAAAGCATTACCGAGCCGACACACGCGCTCGTAGAGCTCACGGTAGCTGACCGGAATGGATGCGTGGTCGGGGCTGTCCGGCTCGAACAGCAGCGCGGTCTTGTCGCCACGCCGTTGCAGCTGTCGGTCCAGGCAGTTCACGCTGGCGTTGAGTTCGCCATCCTCGAACCACTTAATGCGAAAGTCGTCCAGCTGATAGCTGACGTTCTTGATCCGGGTCGGCTTGACGTACCAGTCCAATCGCTCAGCGGCCTTGGCCCAAAACGTGTCCGGACTCTCCACCGACTCGCGGTAGAGCTTTTGGTAATGCGCCTGGTCCACGCGCGCCTTGGCGGCAAAATCCGGCGGGACAGGATACAGATCAGCCATGGCACCCTCACTTGCGCTCAGCTAGATGGAAGACGGCAGCCGCGTCGCGGCCCGCCAGGGGTATTTAGTGTGCCGCATCGTCTGCTTACATTAGCGGAGAAGGTGTTAGACGATGGTCGTAAAGCGTTCGGCTGTTTACCTATGCTGCTCCCAAAGGCGAATAGGCGCGGATCGGTGCTACTGGCACGGCTTGGTTTAGCCGCGTCGTTGCCTGGCGATGCGCCATTATCCGGGAGAAGGTCATGAACATCCGCATTGCATCGCCGATGTATCGCGCTTACGTGTCAATCTCGGGAGGCAGCGCGAGTGCCGGATCGATGGTTGCATTGAAGGCGATATCACCGGTTTTTAGTGCCTGACCTAATACCACTTCTGAGTTTCCGCTTCAGAGCCGCCGCCGCGGCGGCCATCGTTCCAGCCGGGTCCCGTATCAGTCATCCCATCGCTAGATCAATGCTTCGGAGGGCCAGTCTGTTATGTCTAGTATAACTGTCAACACCGGTCACAAGACCGTACTCAGTCCGGGCCACAAGAAAGTCATTTTTGCCTCGAGCCTGGGCACCGTGTTTGAGTGGTATGACTTTTATTTGTATGGCGCGCTCGCGGCGATTATCGCCAAGCAGTTCTTCAGCGGAGTCAATGACACCACCGGCATGATCTTCGCGCTGCTGGCGTTCGCCGCAGGCTTCTTCGTGCGTCCGTTCGGCGCCGCGTTCTTTGGTAGTCTCGGCGATCGCATCGGCCGCAAATACACCTTTTTGGTGACGATCCTGATTATGGGAATCTCCACCTTTCTGGTGGGCGCACTACCGAGTTATACCAATATTGGATTGGCTGCGCCGGTGATCTTAATTGTGCTGCGGCTAGCGCAGGGCCTGGCGATGGGAGGCGAATACGGCGGTGCGGCGACCTATGTCGCCGAGCATGCGCCGCACGATAAGCGTGGGCTGTACACCAGCTTCATCCAAAGCACGGCCACGCTGGGCCTGTTTCTGTCGTTGCTGGTAATCCTGGCCTGCCGGCTGTCCATGGGCACCGAAGCGTTTGAGGCCTGGGGCTGGCGGATTCCATTCCTGGGCTCGATTCTGTTGCTAGGCGTATCGGTTTGGATTCGCATGCAGTTGAGAGAGTCGCCGCTGTTCCAGCAGATGAAAGCCGAGGGTAAGGGCTCCGAAACCCCGTTCCGTGACAGCCTCAAAGACGGCAACTTCAAGTTGATAGTGTGGGTGCTGCTGGGGGCCACTGCCGGACAGGCGGTGGTCTGGTATGGCGGTCAGTTCTACGCGCTGTTTTTCCTGCAAAGTACGCTCAAGGTCGACTCGACCGTGGCCTATTTGCTTATCGCCAGTGCGTTGGCAATGGCTGCGCCGTTCTTCGTGTTTTTCGGTTGGCTGTCGGACCGCATCGGCCGCAAGAAGATCATCCTGGCCGGCGGCTTGTTGGCGGCGGTCACCTACATGCCGCTGTTCAAGGGCATCACTCACTTTGCCAACCCGGCGATAGAGCAAGCCAGCCGCACTTCGCCGGTCGTGGTGACTGCCGATCCGGATACCTGCAGTTTTCAGTTCGATCCGGTCAACATTCGCAAGTTCACCAGTTTCTGTGATGTGGCCACGGCGGCGCTGACGAAAGCCGGTGTGCCCTACGAGGTGCAGTCGGTGGCGTCCGGTTCGCCGGCACATATCGACATCGGCGTCAACCAGGTGCTGTCCTACGAGGCGAGCGGGCTGGGCAAGGACGAGGTGACTTTCAAGGCCAAGACGTTTGACACCTCACTCAAGGATGCGCTGAGTCGCGCGGGCTACCCGGACAAGGCGGATACCGACGGGATCAATATGCCGATGACCATCCTGCTGCTGTGGGTGCTGGTGCTGTACGTGACGATGGTCAATGGCCCGATGGCGGCTTACCTGGTGGAGTTGTTTCCGACCCGAATCCGCTATACGTCGGTGTCGTTGCCCTACCACATCGGTAACGGCTGGATTGGCGGATTTCTGCCGGCGATTTCGTTTGCACTGGTGGCCGGCACCGGTGACCTCTACCGCGGATTGTGGTATCCCATTGGCATCGCGCTAATCGCGGTAGTGCTGGGCACCTTGCTATTGCGTGAGACCCGTCACGAGGACCTCAAGCAATAGGTGCGATCGGGCTCCGAGGGACGTGTTGAGAAACGTTCATCAGGGTCCATACGGTGGCATGAGGTGGCACGCAGCACGCTCTAGTGGGGTCTTGGCGTGGGTGCGGAATATCGCGGTTGCGGTTGTTATGGCGCCCTGGGATACGACGGCGCTGAGCTACCACGTGTTCTCACCGCCGTTGCCGAAACAGCGTAGGCGCCGATCAACCAGCGCTTGCTCCCGGGGCGTCGATGTGGTCGGCAGGGCGGCCGATGACCAGGACGGAGCGGGGGTCTGAAGGCAGTCCGAGCAGGCAGGTTAAGCGCCAGCGCTCGTCACATTCGGCCCAGAAACTGGTGATAGTGGACGTATGTTGGCGGAATATCAGCCCGGCGCCCCCGAGCATTCATTTTAAGGGTGACTTATTTTATATAAAATATTAAGTAAAACGATTTGGATATGGGTGATATGCGAATTGCCAGCTGGAACGTGAATTCCCTCAACGTGCGTTTGCCGCATCTGCGGCAATGGCTCAATGACTTCGCGCCGGACGTGGTTGGCCTTCAGGAAACCAAGCTGGAAGACCACAAGTTTCCCGACGCGGCGCTGGCCGAAGCCGGCTACCGCAGCGTGTTTGCCGGGCAGAAGACCTACAACGGCGTCGCGATCCTGGCACGCGAGCCCGTGCAGGATGTGCAGATTGGCATCCCTGGTTTTGAGGACGTACAAAAACGGGCAATTGCCGCCACCGTGTGCACCGGCGGATACTCCGATCCGGCACAGGCTATTCGGATCGTGAATCTGTACGTGGTCAATGGTCAGGACGTGGGTACCGACAAGTACACCTATAAACTGCGCTGGCTGGAGGCGGTGCGCACATGGCTGGCCGATGAGTTGCGCCGATATCCGCAATTGGTGGTGCTAGGCGATTTCAACATCGCGCCGGATGCGCGTGATGTGCATGATCCTGCGGTCTGGAACGACGACCATATTCTCACCTCCAGTGCTGAGCGCAGCGCGCTACTTCGCTTGTTTGAGCTGGGCCTGCATGACGGTTTCCGGCTGCACCACGATCAGTCCGGTGTGTTCAGTTGGTGGGACTATCGCGCGGCCGGTTTCCGCCGTGATCTGGGCCTTCGCATCGATCTGGCGCTGGTCTCAGATGCACTCAAGGACCGGACGGTGGCGGCGGGTATCGATCGTACTCCGCGCAGCTGGGAGCGTCCCAGCGATCATGCCCCGGCCTGGGTACAGTTGGATGGTTGAGCGCGCGCCATCGCAACAACGGGGGGGTATACGCGAGGTCGGCGGCGTGATCGTAGGTCCGGTGCATAGCGCACGCTGTCATTGCGGGGCGGTAGTGCTTGAGTTGCAATTACCCGACGGGATCGTCAATCCGAGGCGCTGCAACTGTTCGATGTGCCGGCGGCGCGGAGCGATTGTGGCCTCGGTACCGCTAGACGGACTGAAGCTGGTCCAGGGTAGCGAGATACTGCGTCGGTATCAGTTTAATAGTTTCGTCGCCGAACACTTCTTTTGCAGCCGGTGCGGGATCTACACCCATCACCGCCGTCGCTCAAACCCCCGACAATACGGCTACAACGTCGGCTGCCTGGACGGGATTGATCCGTTCGCGCTACCGGTGCTGGTGCCGGTGGAAGATGGGGTGCATCACCCCGCTGATCGCTGAAGGCTGCACGAGGTTGCCGGCACGGCTAGAGGGCGATGCGAGACCCCGGCTGAGGGCCGGGGTCTCGTATACAGTGGCGGGCCTTAGCGGACTTTGCCGCGCGTGAACAGGTTGACGATCGCTAGCAGAATCACCGCGCCGACCAGCGACCAGACGAACGTCCACAGTGTGATCGCCTGATTGATGCCGCCGCCGAACAGCCATCCTGCGAGCAGCGCGCCGACGATGCCGACGACGATATTCAGGATGATGCCCTGCTGCGCGTCGCGGCGCATGATGATGCTGGCGAGCCAGCCCACGATGCCGCCCACGATCAGCCAGATGATGATGCCCATGCCCGAATCTCCTTCTTGTTGTCCCGCCCCGGTACGGGTGGGGTTCAGCTATTCAACGCGGGCGCTTGTGAAGCTCCCGTCGAGTGTGGTCGCGGGCCGCACTGCCCGGTTAGGCAAAGTGGAGAGGGCGTGAACGACCTCGTGGCGGACTCGGACGAATGGACGTTTGGCCCGGTGCGGGTATGGCTGCGTCCGCATGTATCGGGCCAGCGTGGCGAACCGCAGGCACGCCAACTGCTCGGCCAGGCGCTCGCACTGGACCCGGACGCGTTGCCACTGATCCGTGATGCACGGGGTCGGCCGGAGTTCGGATCACCGCTCACGCACATCGGTACGGGCTGGAGCCACAGCGGTGATCAGTTGCTGGTCGGGCTCGGCGAGCGGATGCGGTTGGGCGTGGACCTGGAGCGGCAACGCCCACGCCCGAGCATGCGCGAGGTGGCGCGACGCTTTTTTCATCCGCAGGAAGCGGCCTGGCTGGATGCGTTGGACCAGACGGCGTGCACCGAGTGGTTTTTTCGCCTGTGGTGCGCCAAGGAGGCGCTGTTGAAGGCGCATGGGCATGGGTTGTCGTTTGGCCTGCACCGGCTACGCTTCGAAGCGCGTGCCGATGGGCTTGCGCTGGCCTGGTGCGATCCGGCGTTGGGCGAAGCCGCTGCCTGGCAGCTGCACGAATGGCCTGCGGCTGCGGGCTATCGGGCCGCGCTGGCGTGGTATCCGCAGCCGGCGTAACCGCCGCCTGCGCGGGGCAATTGAGCGGGATGCCGCGTGGGCTGCCTGTGCCTGCGATAATGCCGCGATGAACCAGACGACCCTTCCCGCCGAGGTCCGGCCCGAGTTAGAGCACGGCTTGCAACAACTGGGCTTGGAGGTGGGCTTTGCCGGCCCGTTGCTGAGCTACCTGGGGCTGCTGGCGCGCTGGAACCGGACCTACAATCTGACCGCAATCCGCGACCCGCGCGAGATGGTCGTGCGACATCTGCTCGACTCACTGGCGATGCGCCCCTACATCGAGGCAGGCACGCTCGCCGACCTGGGCACCGGGCCCGGTCTGCCGGGAATTCCGCTGGCGATCACCCGCTCGCAGCTGCAGGTGACCCTGGTGGAAAGCAATGGCAAGAAGGCCCGATTTCTGCGTGAGGCGGTGCGCCAGCTGGGGCTCAGCAACGCGCGTGTCGCCGAGTCGCGCGCCGAGGCGCTGGATGAGCCCTCAGCCTACGATCATCTCACCGCACGCGCGTTGGATACGCTGCACGGTATCGTCGCGGTCGGCGGCCACTTGCTCAAACCCGGCGGTAGTCTGCTGGCGATGAAGGGCGTGTACCCGCATGAGGAAATTGCCGCGTTGCCGGCCGGCTGGACCGTGCGGACGGTGCATCCGTTGCAGGTGCCGGGGCTGGCGGGGGAACGTC